>JGI2924J29684_1078500_pt1 | contig 57888 bp, 50 predicted proteins | sample BenlonsequencITS_FD_29684 | JGI IMG/M metagenome (IMG submission 29684) | reverse complement strand
CCGTGGCGTAAGCCGGCTCCAGACTGGCATTGGTGGCCGGATTGATGGCCTTGAAGCTGGCTTCCGTGCCGGAGACGGCGGTGGTACCCAGCAACATGGTGCCGGAAAGTGAGTAAGTCATTTGCGGTTTCCTATCAACTGCTTGAGCGATTCCAGTTCCTCGCCCGAAAGGTCCTTCAGCGGGGAGCGGACGGGGCCGGCACTGCGCCCGATGGCCGTCATGCCGGCCTTGACGATCGATACGGCATAACCGGCACGGCGGTTGCGGATCAGGGTGTAGGGCAGAACGAAGTCCCGCAGTTCCTTCTGCACGAAATCGTGATCGCGTTCGCGTACGGCGCGATAGAACTGCAAGGCCCATTCCGGCAGGAAATTGAAGATCGCGGACGAGTAGGTGGTGACACCCATTTCCAGATAGGGCTGGGCAAAGGTTTCCGCCGTCGGCAGGCCACCGACATAGGTCAGACGATCGCCCAGGCGATTGGATACGCGGACCATCCGGTCGATGTCGCCGATGCCGTCCTTGTAGCCGATGAAGTTGGGGCAGCGGTCGGCGATCCGGGCCACCATGTCGGCATCGAATTTGGCATTGGCGCGGCTGTAGACGATCACGCCCAGTGCAGTGGACTGGCAGACCTTGATGGCGTGCTCGACCAGGCCATCGCTGTCGCATTCGGTCAGGTAAGGGGGAAACAGCAGAATGCCGTCCGCACCGTTGTTTTCGGCATCGCGCGCCAGCTCGGAGGCAATGGCCGTGCCATAACCGGCGGGTGCGATCAGCGGGGTCTTGCCATCGACATGCCTGACGGCCGCGGAAACCACCTTGCTGACTTCGGCTGGCGTCAGCGAAAAGAACTCGCCGGTGCCGCCGGCGGCGAACAGGCCGCTGACCGGGTACTGCGACAGCCATTCCAGATTGGCGGCGTAGGCCTTCAGGTCCAGCGCGTGATCGGCATCAAAGTGCGTAACGGGGAACGACAACAGGCCGGAGCCGATGGTCGAGGCGAGTTCTTGCGGGGAATATCTGCCCATGGTGTGTTCGTCGCGTAGTGGTCGTGGATCCATTCTAGGGACGGCTTTTGATTCAAGTAAAAGCCAAATAAGGGATTTATTGATACCGTTGTTGAATCATTGTTCGGCCATCCAAAAAAGTCGCTCCAGTCAGCTGGTCAGGCGGGCCGGACGGCTGTTCAAGCATGCAGCGGCGCGCCGATATAGTCCGGCAGCTTGACGCGATAGATCTGGAACGGCAGTTTGACCAGATGCTGGTCGCCGCCCGGGCCCTGCAGCCAAGGCAGATTGGGGACCTGGCTGATCGGCATGTAGAGATAGCGGTCGCGGGTGATATACATGGCGTCGACGCCCCACAAGCGGTCATCTTCCAGCAGGAAGCGCAGGCTGCCATCAGGTGTCAGGATGCGTATCCGCGGTACGTCGGCTTCACCGAGTATGAGGTTGCCGCGATCATCCATGGCCGTACCGCCCAGTGTCGGCGTGTCATAGACGTATTCGATACGTGCCTCCAGCGCCTGCTCGCTGAGCGAGGTATCCCGCAGAGCTGCTGTCGGCACACGGTACAGCGGTCCGGAGGCCGGCTGGTAATAAAGCCATTGGCCATCCGGGCTCAGTTCGATGGGGTCGGCCTGGGTCTGGGCCGGTTTGCCGTCGATCAGCATGGGGCGATTGCCGCGACCGAGCTTGGGTCGGACCTGCTTGGTGGTCGGACTGCCGGCCAGCCGGCGCAGCGCCTTGCCGGTCCTGAGATCGATGACGATGATGGCGCCAAGACCTGAATCGGTTACATACATCCACTCGTCACGGATCCGCAGGTCGTTGAACAGAGCACCCGGGGGCATGATGTCGGTGCCGAAGCTGAGATTTCGAAGAATCCTGCCCGTGTCCGCGTCCAGCTGCACCAGCTTCTGGGCGCCCGCTGGTGCGGCCTGCTCGCCGGGCACAATGCCCTGATCGACGGCCCACAGGGTCTTGCCGTCAAAACAGTTCAAGGCATTGACGCAGATAAAATGCTCACGTCGGTCGGCACCTGGCGTCCAGCTGTTCCAGCCCTTGCCGGGAAAGGGCTGCAAAGAGCCATCGCTCTGGATGCGCACGACCGATGGCGTTTCTTCGAAGCCTTTCCATCGCGGCATGCCGGAAAATTTCCGGCCATCGGGCAACACCACGATGGAATTCCACAGATGGCGCGGTGATTCGGCGACCAGCTCCAGTTCGGGCTGATGGCTTGCGTAGGCCAGAGCAGCGGGACTGCGGGCCAGCAAGGCCGCCGTACCGCCGAGGGCCGCCAGTTGGCAGAAGGAACGACGCGACAAGATCGGAGGGTAAGTCATGGGAGCGCTCTTTTTTCAGGGCATGCAGCAGCGGCCGAAATGATTGCCGGGGCTGATGCGGGCCCGTGGTGGCAGGAGCCGCCCATGGCCGGGGCGGCAGACGATGCATCCTAGGCAGCACTCAGGGCCAGGGTCTAAGTCAATTGTTCTAGCCTGCCATACCTTTTTTGAATGGATCCAGGTCCGTCCGGAGAGGCCGGTATCGCCCCCTCGACTGCTGCACCGCCGCATCCGGAAAGCGGCGATACCGGTCGGTGCTGCACCGTGTCAACAGCCTTCCGTGGAGTGCGTATACCATGTATCGACACGGTGCCGGGTCGGGTACTGTCAGCCGTGAAGGTGTTCATGCTAGAGATCAATCAACTACGTTGCTTCGTGGCGGTGGCTGAAGAACTGCATTTCAGCCGTGCCGCGGAACGTCTGCACATGACCCAGCCTCCCTTGAGTCGGCAGATACAGTTGCTGGAGCACAGCATCGGGCTGCCTTTGTTCGTTCGCAGCAACCGGATGGTGAGACTGACCCCTGCCGGACGTAATCTGCTGCCCGAGGCGCGCTCCATTCTGCGGCTGGCCGAGCAGGCGAGGCACTCCGCCCTGAGGGTGGGCCTGGGCGAGGAAGGTCGGGTGGTGATCGGTTTCACCGCCGTGGCCGGCTACCAGTTTCTGCCCGACATGCTGGCGGGGCTGCGCAAGGCCTTGCCGGGCATCGACCTGCAGTTGCGCGAAATGGTCACGGCCTGGCAGCTGGAAGCGCTGGAGCAAGGCCATCTGGATCTGGGCCTGCTCCGCCCCTCCAGTCGTGGCGAAGGCCTGCAGAACCGCTGCGTCGGCAGTGAGTCGCTGGTGGCCGCACTCCCCGCGGAGCATCCCTTGGCCAAGTTGCGAAGCCTGCATCTGAACGACTTCAATGATCAGGCGATGGTGATGTACTCGCCTGACGAAGCACGCTACTTCCACGACCTGGTCCGGCAGGTCTTCCACGCGCAGCAGGTCTATCCCCGCTATGAGCAGCATGTCGGTCAGGTCCATTCGGTACTGGCCCTGGTCCGCTCCGGCTTCGGCGCGGCACTGGTGCCCGAATCGGCGAGCCGCTTGCATTATGAAGGCCTCGTCTATCGACGGGTCGGCGGGCTGGCCCCGGCCAAGCCGGTGGAACTGCATATGCTCTGGCGGCACGACAACGACAATCCTGCGCTGGCCCGGGTGCTGGCGCATCTGGACCGACAGCACCGGGCGCGTCGGGAGGGCCGTTGAACCCGGCGTGGGCGCTCAGCACAGATACCGCTTGGGTTTGCCCATCAGCACAAACTCCTCGGCCGTCGACGGATGCAGGGCCATGGTCCGGTCGAAATCATCCTTGCTGAGGCCGGCCGTCACGGCCATCGCCAGGCTCTGGATGATTTCAGGGGCGTCATTGCCGTGCATATGGATGCCGAGCACCTTTCTGTCCACGGGGCTGGCCAGCAGTTTCAAATAGCAGCGTTCCCGGCTGGTACCGAAAGCCAGCCGCATCGGCCGGAAATCGGACTCGTAGACGGCGGTGCCCGGTGGACACTCACCTTCGGCGAGGCCGACGCTGGCGGCCGGTGTCAGGCTGAACACGGCGGTAGGCACGTGCTGCAGGGAGGGAGGCGGCCGCTCCGAGGCGGCGAACAATCGATCCGCCAGCCAGCGACCTTCGGCAACGGCCACCGGAGTCAGGTCCTTGCGATGGGTGATGTCGCCTACCGCATAGAGTCCCCGAACCGCTGTCTGCAGCTGGGCATCGACCGGTACGGCGCCACCGGCAGTCAGCTCGAGTCCCACCCGTTCCAGTCCCAGGCCTGCGGTATTCGGTCGTCGCCCCAGCGCCACCATCAGATAGTCCGTCGTTTCACTGCCGGTGCCGACATGCAATTGCCAGCCATCCGCCCGTCTGGTGACCTGCTGCGGCAGCGCGCCGGCATGCAAGGCGATACCCTGCTGCTGCAAAGAAGTGGCAATTCGCCGGCGAATATCCGGATCGAAGCCACGCAAGGGCAGGTCGCCGCGATAGCGCATGCTGGCGGCGCAACCCAACCCCGCCAGAATGCTGGCAAATTCCACGGCGATATAGCCGCCACCCAGAATCGTGAGCCGCCCGGGCAGGCGCTGCAGGTCCAGTACCTCGTCGGATCCCGCGGCCTGTTCGGCACCCGGAATCAGACTGTGGTCGGCACTGGCACCGGTGGCCAGCAAGATATGCGGCCCCTGCAGATGCTGTTGGCCCACCACGATTTCACCGCCGGCCTCCAGTCGCGCCCGTCCGGGCACCAGCTCGACGCCACTGTCTGCCAGCAGCTGCCGGTAGAGCTGCTCCAGCCTCGCGGTTTCGGTTGCCTTGGCTCGGGCCCAATGGCTCATCGAGAACTCCGGCGCAGCCGGCCACTGCCATCCGAAATCCGACGCTTCGGCCAGAGCGGCGCCATGGCGGCTGGCGTACATCAGGAGTTTTTTGGGCACGCAGCCACGCAGTACGCAAGTGCCGCCGACCCGGGCCTGCTCGATGATGGCAACGCGTGCACCGTGACTGGCGGCGCGGCGGGCGGCGGCGACACCGCCTGAACCTGCGCCGATGACGATGAAGTCGAACGTGCGTGACATGGCCATCCTCCAGTCGTTCCGAGGCGAGAGGCCTTGATGATACGCCGGAGGTGGCTTCAGGGGACCTGCGGCGGCGCAACAGAATTCACAGAGAGTTGATCGCACGCTCATCTGCTGATGCTCACGACAACAGATAGGATCGATTCAAGTGGCTGTTGCCGGGCGCCACTCCGACGGATCTTTGTGCCCACCACTCACGGAATGGAGCGAGCATGAGGCGAGACCCTGACGGCATATGGCACAAGGCCGGCGGCTGGGCAGGATTGCTGCTGCTGACAACGATCTGCGTCGGGTTGCTGGAATGCCTTCATCAGCCGGCGGCCTTGCTGCTGGGCGCGATGCTGGCTGCGGTCATGCTTGCGGTGAGCGGTCGGACGCCGGCGCTGCCCAGCCAGGCACTGGCCATGGCGCAGGGTGTGGTCGGTTGCATGATTGCCCGTTGCATCCGGCTTCCTGCGCTGCAGCAGATGATTTTGCATTGGCCGGTATTTCTGGGTGGCGTGATGGCGGTAGCGGCTGTCAGCTATCTGTTGGGTTGGTTGCTGATGCGTTGGCAGGTTCTGCCGGGAAATGTGGCGATCTGGGGCGCCTCGCCGGGCGGCGCCACCGCGATGGTGGTATTGGCTGAGTCGCTGGGCGCCGATGTCCGGCTGGTGGCTTTCATGCAATATGCGCGCGTGATCCTAGTGGCGCTGATGGCCTCTGTGGTGGCCTCATTGTTGAGCAGCCCTTCGCCACCCACCGGGGGCGGCACGGGCTGGTGGGCTCCTGTGTCGTGGCGCTGGCTGCTGGCAACCCTGCCGCTGGCCGCCAGTGGCTGGTGGCTGCGTCGCTGGCTGCGAGTGCCAGCGGCCGCCTTGTTGCTGCCTCTGGTCCTGGGCAGTCTTCTGCAGGACGTGGAAGGGTTCCGGATCGAACTGCCGCGTCCGTTGCTGGCCATCAGCTATGCACTGATCGGCTGGCATATCGGCCTGCGTTTCTCGCTGCACACGTTGCGGGCGGTGGTCAGGGCCATGCCGGTGGTGGTGCTGTCGACCCTGTGTCTGCTGGCACTGTGCGGAGGCTTGTCGGTGCTGGTAGCGCACTGGTTGAAGATGGACCCGTTGTCGGCTTATCTGGCCATGAGCCCGGGAGGCGTCGATTCGGTGGCGATCATCGCCGCGGCCAGCCCGGATGTGGATGTTTCGTTCGTGATGGCGATGCAGACCGCCCGGTTCCTGCTGATCCTGCTGGCCGGTCCCTGGCTGACCCGCTGGCTGGCCGGGCGGGCGGCGATCCCCCCCCGCAGGTGTTCAACGACGGGCCCAGACACTGTGCGGATCACCATGGCGGGCGCGGTGGTGCGAGGCACGGGCGAGGCCGAAGAAGCCGAAGCCGAGCAACAACCCGACCAGATCGACGGCCAGCACGCTGCCAGTCAAGGAGTCGGTACGGGCCCACAGCCTGGGCAGTAAGTACAGCAGATGCAAACCGGCGGTGAGGACGGTGACCCAGGCGGTTGCCAGGCACAGCTCGCGGCTGGCAGCAGGAATGGGACGCCAGGCGGCATAGCCGCAAGCTCCCAGCCAGGTGCCGAAGAAACTGGCAATCAGCAAGGTATCGGAGGCCCGCTCCGTCGCGGCGGCGGCCCAGGTGACGGCGAACACGGTGCTGATGGCAAGGCAGCTGCCCAGACAGGCACCGAGCGTCGCTCTGGCCATGAAACGGACCGAACGGGGCTGTTGCTGATGCCTGCGTTTGCGGCGCGACTCCAGCCACAGCAGATTGCCGGAATAGAACAGGAAGGCGCCGGCCAGACCCAGCAGGAAATACAGCCATTGCACCATGCGACCGCCGAAGTTGCCGAAGTGCAGTCCATACATGGATGATGACAGGCTCTGGTCGAGACTGGCATGACGTCCCAGGCTGGCGCCCAGCAACCGGCCATCGGCGACATCCAGCCTGACGGTGCCGTAGGTGGCGAGGGTGTGCCCGGGCGTGCCGCCGACTTCGACCTGTCCGTCGGCCTGGCCGTAATGGGTGAAATGCAGATATTCGGGTTCAAACCCGGGGCTGCCGGCATCTGCCGCCGCACGTTTGGCGTATCGCAACAGATCGTTCACGGGCAGGGGCTGGCGTGGCCCGTGAGTCGGGGTGTCTGCCTGCATGACGGTCACGCTGACCGACTGGGCATAGCGGCTGGGCAGCTCCGGATCAAATGTGAGCTTGCCCATGGCCGTCAGGACCACCGCGGAGAGGCAGAACAAGGCGCCGGTCAGAGCGAAAATGATGTGGAAAGGCAGGCTCAGCACGCCGATGGCGTTGTGTGCATCGCTCCACAGACGTTTGAGATTGGACCCGGGGTGCAGCGCGAACAATTGCCGGACCATGCCAGGCAGATGAATGATGAGGCCCGATACCAGCGCCAGCCCGTACAGCAGGCTGACGATGCCCATCAGATAGAGTCCGGGGGTCGAGGCTGCAAGGCTGTAATGCAAGGCATAGATGAAATCCGCCAGGCGTCCGTCCGGGCCATGCGTCGACGGATGGCTGTCGGCCCCGGCCAGCAGATACTGAAGCCTGCCCTGGCTGAACCAGTACAGATAGGGCGGGCTCCCCCCCTCCGGCAGCATCAGACTGAAGTCGTCGCGGGCTGCCGGGACTTCACGAACCAGTCGATCCAGCAAGGTCTGGGCAGGCTGGGCTGCCGCCCCGCCATCCTGCCACGGCGGAGACTGCCAGCGATCGATGTCGCTGCGAAAGACGCTGAGTGCGCCCGCATAGAAAGCGATGAACAACGCGAAGCCGGCCAGCAGACCGCTCCAGGTGTGGACCTGCTGGTAGATGCGCAAGGTGGCGGGACGGATCTTCATGGATCAGATCGTGACTCCGTGGTGGAGCCAGCCCAGCGCGGCCATGCCGATCAGATCAAGCATCCCCAGCAGCAGCCATGCCCGGCGCGCGCTGGAACACATGAAGCTGGCGGCAATGACGGCAATCCAGCCTGGAAAGAACAGGATCAGGGCGGGTACCAGCACAGCCTGGCCATGGGCCGGCAGATGCCACAGGCCAAGCGCGACGACTTGCGCACACAGGATAAAGCCGAGCACGCTGCCGGCCAATGCCTTGCCCATAATGCTCATCGGCGCAGCGGTGCAAGGCGGCTGGCACGTGCCAGTCGAGCGTGACGCAGCCACCCCAGATAAGGGGCCGTGGCCCAGACCAGCATGCTGGTGGTCAGCCAGGCGGCGGGCCCGGCACTGAGCCCAAAGGCATGACACCATGGCAGCAGCGAGGCGAGCCAGAAGCAGACGGCTGGATGGCGCCGGCGGGCAGGCAGGGCTTGCGGCAGCCAATTCTGGTTGGGGTGAACCAGATACAGCAGTCCTGCGCAAAACAGGTTGAGCATAAGAGCCAACCACGTCATGGATTCGGGCCTGCAGTCATGGCGCCGGACCACCGCGCCGCAAGCAGGGAGCCGGCAGACATCCACGATCGGTTCAAATGGCTCAGGGCTGCTTCAACGCCATGGCGCGCAAGCAGGGTCCACCCGCCTGCAGTGGCAGCCTGGTGGTGATACTCATGTTGGAGGAGATGAGGCGCGTGATGCACGGGAGTCCTGCAGGCCGGCGACGAAACAAATGATAATCACTATCATTGGTTTTCGGCTAGCCCCGGCCTGCAGTCTTGTGCCGGTTCAGCTTTTCTTGCTGCCGGGAGCTCCGTAGCGATGGCTGTCGCCACCGGAACTGCCAGTGGCACCGGGAGGGCGGGCTGCAGCATCAAGAAAGCCTCGCTGCATGGTCTTCCACAAGTCCAGATTGCGCTCGGTAAGATCGTTGAAAATGGCCCAAGGCGTCTGACCCAGCAAGCTGTTCAGCTGGGTGCGGAATTGCTGCTGTTGATCCAGGAATACCTGCAGGCTGCGTTCCAGATAAGGGCCCATGAAGCCCTGCAGAGAGTCCCCGTAGAAGCGGATGATCTGGGTCAGCAGCTGAGGAGACAGCATCGGCTGGCCCTTGCCCTCATCCTCGGAAATGATCTGCAGCAGCACAGAGCGGGTCAGGTCATCGCCGTTTTTGGCGTCACGAATCTCAAAACTATCGCCGTCGACCACCAACTGACGGACATCTTCCAGAGTGATATAGCTGGAGATCTCCGTGTCATAGAGGCGACGGTTCGGATATTTTTTGATGATACGAGTTGTCTGCGTCATGTTGCCACACTATCAGTCCGTGGCGCATTGCACCAGTGCTGTCGGCAAAGAAAATTGCTGCAATATTCAGCTGCAGCATTTTCCACGAAAAAACAGGTCTTGCTGATCGGGCACTGAGAAGCGTCCGGCCCGACGGGGCGGATCATGCAGCAAAAATTCACGAATATCAATCGGCTGTGAACGGAGATGGTGCCTCGACACCAGGCCTGACCGGCAGGCGGAAAAGCGAACAGGTATTGTCCAGGGTCTGGCGGGCAAGGGCGGTCGTGCTTGTGCAGCGCAGATCTGCCACGCTTTGCAGCACATTCAGCAGCCGCACAGGGAGATTGCGCTGTCCTTGGTAGCCAGCGACTGGTTGGTCCGGAGCATCGGTTTCCAGCAGGATCCGCTCGACCGGCATGCTCTGGACGATGCCTCGCAGGCGTTGGGCGCGGGGATAGCTGACGGTGCCGCCGATACCGAGGTGAAAGCCCAGGCCCAGCAGCTGGTCGGCTTGCTGGCGACTGCCGGCGAAGGCGTGGATGACGCCGCGCAGGCCGGGCTGGCGGCGCAACTGGGCAATCACCTCGTCCATGGCCTTGCGGGCATGGACGATGACGGGAAGTTCCAGCTGCGCAGCCAATTGCAGCTGTTGACGGAAATACCACTGCTGGGTTTCGCGATCACTGTCTGGCGCATGGAAATCCAGCCCTATTTCACCGACAGCTACGGCCTGGCCCGGGCGTTCCAGCAGCCAGGCCTGCAGTGCAGCGATGTCTTCCGGGCAATGGTTGGCCAGGAACAAGGGGTGCAGCCCGTAGGCGGCATGAATGCCGGACTGGCGGGCAAGCTGTTCCACGCGTGGCCAGTCACGGCGACGGGTGGCCGGCACGATCTGCTCGCAGATGCCGTGCCGGCGCGCGTCCCGGATCAGGCTGTCGCGATCGGGATCAAAGCGGGGGTCATCCAGATGGACATGGCTGTCGGCAAGTTCATTCATGGTCGTAGCGTCGCGGATGCAGGCCAGCGCGGCAAGCGGCGTGTGGCCGGTAAAGGCACAGGGGTACTCAGCGGCCACGATTCGTGGTCTGATTCCGTTCAGTGGCAAGGTAGTCCAATGGACCAGTCGCCGTTGCTGCCGGCCATGCCGGCGCGACGGCGCGATGGATTCAATGCAAGCATTCGAAACATTAGGGAGTGAGGGGTTATGAAACTGGTCAACGCCGCTTGGATGGTTGGTGTATCGGGGGCCATGGCCATGGGGCTGGCTGGCTGCAATCGGCCGGCAAGTGCCGACGCCAACAATGCGCCAGCCGCGGCTCCGGTGGCCGCGCCGGCTGCGCCGCCGCCTGCTGCCGCTCCACCTGCAGCCGCTCCGCCGGCCGTGACCCAGGCGCCCGCGCCGCCGGCGGCGGCACCCAGTGCTCCGGCCGGGCCGCAGTACGCCCAGGTGGTATCGGTGCGTCCGATCAAGTCAGGCGGCACCCCGGCACGTGAAGTCTGCAGGGATGAAGTGGTACAGCAGGAGGCACCACCCAAGGATCAGCATCGCATTGCCGGCACCGCCATCGGCGCCGTGGTTGGCGGACTGCTTGGCAACCAGATCGGACATGGCGGCGGTCGCACGCTCGCGACCCTGGCGGGCGCGGCGGCAGGCGGCTACGGCGGCAACAAGGTGGAAGGCCATTACCAGAAGCCTACCTATACCAGCCAGACCGTGCGCCGCTGCAGCACCGTAGCGGCCGTGCCGGCCAAGACGGTGGCCTATGAGGTCAGCTATCTCTACAACGGCGTGACGCAGAAGGTGCGTATGGATCACAATCCAGGCGACCGGGTGCAGATCCAGCAGGGCGTCAGCGTCGTGGGTGCGAAATAAACCGGCATTCACGGCAACGAAGTTCTTTGCACCGAGCTGGCGTGCGATCGGCCAGCTTGGGTCAGCCACAAAAAAGCCCCCGCATGCGGGGGTTTTTCGTATCCGTCAGATATGTGTCGCAGAGCGGGTGGTTGCGTACCCGGCCGGCTTGTCGGTTCAGTCCACGGCGTAAAAGCGATGCGCACCGATGGTGGTGATGGCGCGGCTGTGCAGCCAGCGAGGGCTGGTGCTGACCGTGGCGAAATGATCGGCATGCGGCACCAGGACCGTCCGTTCATCGACCGGCAGTTTCCAGTTGGCGATGGCATAGCTGGCAACCTGCCAGGCCTTGGCATAGGCGTCGGCGTTGTCGACATCGAAGTTGCGCGGTGTCGTGGACACGGCAAACTGATGCGGGGCTTTCACCACGTCGCAGACGCTGGTGCCTTGGGCGCTGTGTTCACGCCGGCGCAATGCGACCTCGGCGACCGCCTGCTGGCCGATGCTGGACTGGCTGCGGGCTTCGAGATAAACCGTGGTGGCCAGACAGGTCTGGTCGGCGACGGGCTGCGGCAGTACCGAAGTCAGCCACAACAACAGAGATAGTTTCATTGAATGTTCTGCCTCCAACGTGCTGTACGCACATGCCGTCAATGACAATGCATATGCGCCGTTGCGGTGGACGGGCGGGCAGGCCGTTCCACCTGGATTGCCACCTGACGGCATTCAAGGCGTCAAGGTGAGTTGCCACGGGATTGTGGCGGGCACCCGCAAAACCGGGTGCCGAAACCGGGAAAGGCCGCCTGTGGCTGGCCTCGCCTTGTGCTTCACTCATCAAGCGGCGTGATGAATGATCTTGGGCTGTGGACCAGCGCATTCGCTGATCTGCCGCCTCGGCCCGAAAGCCTGTCGAAGTGCAGGCTGGTTGATGGGGTTGGCGGAGACTACTGGCTGGCGATGCAAATGGCAAGACTGCATCGCAGCAAATTTACCAACGACTCAGCTTGTTACAGTGGATTCTGCATGCAGTGCGGCAAAAAATCACGGCGCCCAGCGCTGGCGTACGAGAAAGCCGGTCGGCTCGATCTGGTCGTTCAATACGGCCAGTACGGATTCGCCGCGGGTGACGGCGAACGGGTTCAGCAGCTGCCCTGCCGGAGTCTCGTCCAACTGCAGTGATTCGGCCGGTGCTGCCGCCTGTTGCGCTTCCAGAAGCGCAAGATGGCGTTTCAGGCCTCCGCGATAATGCAGTCGCGCGACGATTTCCTGGCCGGGGTAGCAGCCCTTGTCAATGGCCAGACCGCCCAGACGATGCAGTGACAAGGCGGGGCCGACATGGACCCCTTGCGCCGCCTCCGGCAGCCAGGGCCAGCCGGCCTGGATCTGACGCTGGAGCCAGGCCGGATCGCCGGCCACCTCGGGGCCGACCGCCATGCTGTAGTCGCCGAAGCCCCAGTGCTGCCCTCCGGTCCGCGGGTCGAGACGGACCGCATGCTCGGCCAGGGCTGGGCCGCTGCCGATCGGCAATGCCGTCCGGGCCGTGATCTGGACCTTGCTGCGAAAGACATAGAGGCGCAGTGCCTGGGCCAGGCTGGCTGCGTCACCTCCGCGCAGCAGGATGACCAGATGCTGCGCATCGATCCGGGCGAGTTGCAATAGCCAGCGGACCCGGCCTTGCGGGTCCAGCCAGGCGCTGGCCTGCCATTGACCGTCCTCCAGAGTCAACAGGTTGCTGCTGAACTGGCTCTGGGCGAAGCCGATGGCGTCTGCGCCGCGGATTTCCAGCAGCTGGGCCGACAAGATAGATGAGGCATGGGTCATGGTCTAACCGTGGGCGAATGTATTCGCTCGATAGATGGGGGTGCCGGGAGCATAATCCACCACGGCGCTCAGTTCGGCTTTTGAATATCGAGGATGCGATTATTTCTGGATGTCAAGAGGTTGTGCTGCTTTGCCGCAAGTACTACGATTTCGCCGTTTTCAAAGCCACAGCCGTACCAGTTCTCCGATTTCGATGACTGCCTTCGGCGCTGCATCCTGCATGATGCGCGAAGGCGTGCTTGAACGACCGCAGGCCGACCTCGGTGAGGCCGCAACTGAGTCGCGCGAATGCGCCTCGCTACCATGCACGGGAACAGCCCCGGGCCGTCGTACATGCCGGCGACGCCAGTCTTGGCGTTGATGCGGGCGGGAAGTCGGGGCCGGGCGGCCGCTGGACTTGATCAAGCGATTCCCAACCAGGATAGCCGCCATGGCAGATACGCGAAGACCGCTTTCCCCTCACCTCCAGATCTACAAGTGGCAAGTGCAGATGGTGACCTCGATTCTGCATCGAGCCACCGGCATCGCCCTCGCCGTTGGTACGATCGTGGTGCTGTGGGGTGTATTGGCTCTGGCCTCCGGCGAGGCCGCTTACGACAGCTTCAAGTCGGTGGCCGGCAGTCCGCTGGGCCTGCTGCTGCTGTTCGGCTGGAGCTGGGCCTTGTTTTATCACTTGTGCAATGGCGTTCGCCATCTGGTGCAGGATACGGGGGCGGGATATGCCAAGCCGCAGTTCATCCGTTCCAGTTGGCTGTCGGTGATCGCCAGCGTGGTTCTGACCGTGCTTGTCTGGGCTTGCGTGCTGATGCAGGGAGGTGCGGCATGAAGCCTTCGATGCGCAATCCCTTGAAGCGTGCGCGCGGCATGGGTTCCTCGCAGTTCGGCGTCGGGCATTGGTGGCAACAGCGCGTGACGGCTGTCGCCTTGGTGGTGCTGGTGTTGTGGCTGGTCTACACCCTGCTGGGGCTGGTCCATGCTGATTACGCAACCGCTCACGCGGTGATGGCGCGGCCATTCAATGCGGTGCTGCTGATCGCCTTCTCCATGGCCGTGTTCTGGCATGCCGCACTCGGCTTGCAGGTGGTGATCGAAGACTACGTGCACACCCGTTGGAAGGAGGTCCTTCTGCTGGTGTTGATCAAGTTTGCAGCGGTGCTCGGTGTTCTGGCGAGCGTATTGGCAGTCCTGCGCATCGCGCTGGCCTCCTGAGTGGCGGAGCAATAAGTCGATGGAAAGCTACAAGATCCAGCAGCACAAATATGACGTCATCGTGGTCGGTGCCGGTGGCGCAGGGCTGCGTGCCACCTTCGGCCTGGCCGAGAAAGGTCTGAAGGCCGCCTGCATTACCAAGGTGTTTCCCACCCGCTCGCATACCGTGGCGGCCCAGGGCGGCATTTCCGCCGCATTGGGCAATATGGGCGAAGACGACTGGCGTTTCCATTTCTACGACACCATCAAAGGTTCGGACTGGCTGGGCGATCAGGACAGCATCGAATACATGTGTCGCGAGGCGATTCCCGCGATCATCGAGCTGGAGCACTACGGCGTTCCGTTCTCGCGTACCGAGGAGGGCAAGATCTATCAGCGCCCCTTCGGTGGCATGACCACGCATTACGGCAAGGGTACGGCCCAGCGCACCTGCGCCGCCGCCGATCGTACCGGTCACGCCATCCTGCATACCTTGTATCAGCAGGCGTTGGCGCATGACGCGACCTTCTTCATCGAGTATTTCGCGATCGATCTGATCTTCGACGAAGAGGGTGTCTGTCGCGGTGTATTGGCCCTGGACATGAACGAGGGCACCTTGCACGTGTTCCGCGGTCACGCGGTGGTGCTGGCGACCGGCGGCTATGGCCGCGCCTACTTCAGTGCAACCTCGGCCCATACCTGTACGGGCGATGGCGGTGGCATGGTGCTGCGTGCGGGTCTGGCGCTGCAGGACATGGAGTTCGTGCAGTTCCATCCTACCGGCATCTATGGTGCCGGCTGCCTGATCACCGAAGGCGTGCGTGGCGAGGGCGGCTATCTGACCAATTCCAAGGGGGAGCGCTTCATGGAGCGCTATGCCCCGAACGCCAAGGATCTCGCTTCCCGCGACGTGGTCAGTCGCGCGATGACCATGGAGATCCGCGAAGGTCGTGGTGTCGGCGAGCACAAGGATCACATCCATATCAATCTGATGCATCTGGGTGCGAACGTGATCCATGAGCGTCTGCCCGGCATTGCCGAGTCGGCGCGCATCTTTGCCGGCGTGGACGTGACCAAGGAGCCGATTCCGGTGATCCCGACCGTGCATTACAACATGGGCGGTATTCCGACCAATTACCACGGTGAAGTGGTGCAGAAGCGCGGCGATGATGTCGATGCCGTGGTGCCCGGTCTGTTCGCTATCGGCGAAGCGGCCTGCGTGTCGGTGCATGGTGCCAATCGTCTGGGCTCCAATTCACTGCTGGATCTGGTGGTATTTGGTCGCGCCGTGTCACATCGTTGCGCGGAGCTGATCAAGCCTGGTCAGGCCCACAAGGATCTTCCGGCCAGTGCGCTGGACAAGGCCTTGGGGCGTTTCGATGATCTGCGTCACGCCAAGGGTGGCCTGCCGACGGCGAAGATCCGCGCCGAAATGCAGCGCACGATGCAGTCCGACGCGGCGGTATTCCGTACCAGCCAGACCTTGAAAGAGGGGTGCGGCAAGATCTCGAAGATCTACGACTCCTTCAAGGATGTTTCGGTCAGCGATCGGTCGCTGGTGTGGAATACCGATCTGACCGAGACCCTCGAACTGTCGAACCTGCTGCCGCAAGCCGTGGCGACCATGTACTCGGCCGAGCAGCGTCACGAGAGCCGCGGCGCGCATGCGCACGAGGATTTCCCGGATCGCGATGACCACAACTGGCAGAAGCACACGCTGGTGTCGGTGGATGCGCAGGGGCGTGCCGGTTTCGATTTCCGGCCGGTGCACATGTATACCCTGACGTCCGATGTCGACGTCGTTCCGCCCAAAAAGCGCGTGTATTGAGTCAACCGGACTGGAGAGGCAAACGTGGCCGAGTTTTCACTACCCAAGAACTCCAAGATCCAGCAGGGCAAGCATTTTGCCGCCCAGGGTGCAAAGCAGCCTCGCACCTTCCGGATCTATCGCTGGACGCCGGAAGACGGCAAGAACCCGCGCATCGATACCTATGAGGTCGATCTGGCGACCTGCGGGCCGATGGTGCTGGACGCCTTGCTGAAGATCAAGAACGAGATCGATCCGACCTTGTCCTTGCGTCGCAGCTGCCGGGAAGGCATCTGCGGCTCCTGTGCGATGAATATCGATGGCACCAACACGCTGGCCTGCACCAAGGCGATCGGCGAATGCGGCTCCGGCGATGTCAAGATCTATCCGCTGCCGCATATGCCGGTGGTCAAGGATCTGGTGCCGGATCTGACCCATTTCTATGCCCAGTTCTCCTCGATCAAGCCCTGGCTGCGGACCCAGAGTCCGGCTCCGGCGGACAAGGAGCGGCTGCAGTCGCCGGATGACCGCAAGAAGCTGGACGGTCTCTACGAGTGCATCCTTTGCGCCTGCTGCTCGACCAGCTGCCCAAGCTACTGGTGGAACGGTGATCGTTATCTGGGGCCGGCGATTTTGCTGCAGGCTTATCGCTGGGTGGTGGATTCGCGTGACGAGGATACCGGCAGCCGGCTGGATGATCTGGAGGATCCGTTCAAGCTGTATCGCTGCCATACCATCATGAATTGCGCGCGGACCTGCCCCAAGGGTCTGAATCCGGCCAAGGCCATTGCCGAAATCAAGAAGCTGATCGTCGAGCGGCGGACCGGCTGATCACTGACGGCAGGTGCACATCCTCACGGGCAGCCTGCAGGCTGCCCGTGACGTATCCGGTGTAGGCTGAGACCATGAATGCAAATCTTGATGCAAGCGACGAGGCCCGGTTCAAGCGGCTGCAGTGGCGTTGCCGGCGTGGCACCCGCGAGCTGGATCGGCTGTTCGGCGGCTGGCTGGAACGGAACTACTGGCTGGCAGAGGCCGAGACGCGGCAGGCCTTCGATGCGCTGATGGAGGCGCAGGACCCTGATCTCTGGGACTGGGTGATGGGGCATGCCCGGCCGCCGCGTGCCGATTGGCAACGGATCATTGATGCCATCCGCGCCCATCATCAGCTTTGATTTCAGGCCATCCCGCCGGATCCGGCGAGGGGGCTGCCTGATTGCCGTCGTGGCGGCGATCAGTCCTTGGTTGAGTGGTGCCCCCGGCTGGGTTAGCGTCCTGCTGGATGGCATGGTGTTCTGGCGTGTCGTCGTCGGCCGTCGAATACCGGTCGCGCCCATGCCCGTGGTATGGCTGGCGGATGCCCGCTGGCTGCTGGCGGCGGGTCATCCGGATGAGGCGGAGTGGAGCTTGCGTCGGAGTTGGCGGCTGGGGTCCTGGCTGGTAGTGGAGCTTCAGGCTCCGGATCGGCGATGCGGGCTGTGGCTGGGGCCGGACAATATGCGGGCAGCCACCCTGCGCCGGTTGCGGGCGCGACTGGCACTGACCCGGGTCGAGAAAGCCGCCCATCAGCATCCGCTGGCCTGAACCGGCTTCATGAGGCCTGCCTGCGACGGCGGCCTGAATGCTATTGTATGCGGCTACGTTCCCGTATCGGCCCCACTGCATGTTCCGACCGCTCGAGCTCTTTATCGGCCTGCGTTACGCCCGCGCCAGACGTCGCAGCCAGTTCATTTCGTTCATCTCGGTGGTTTCCATCGTCTGCATCACGATCAGCGTGATGGCGCTGATCACGGTGATGTCGGTGATGAACGGGTTCGACTACCAATTGCGATCAAGGATTCTGGGTGCCGTCTCGCATGTCACCATCAGTGCCTATCCTGGCGAGGCTTTGCCGGCCTGGCAGCAGGATCTCGCCGAGGTCCGCAAGCTGCCTCACGTGGTGGGTGCAGCACCGTATCTCGAATTGCAGAGTTTTCTGGCCGGTCGCGGTTCCACCGGTGCACAGATCCGTGGCGTGGATCCTGCCATCGAGCCACAGGTGTCAGCCTTCAATGCCCATATGGTGACCGGCCAGTTCCAGAGCCTGCAGCCAGGGAGCTGGCATATTCTGCTGGGCAATGACCTGGCCACCAAGCTCGGCCTTGCCGTGGGGGACAAGGTGCTGGTGGTGATTCCGCGCATGCATTCCTCGCCTTTGACCGGAAGTCTGCCGGTGACCCGCAGCTTTACCGTCAGTGGCATCTATGCCCTGGGCATGGAGGAATATGACGCCAACATGGCGCTGATCGATATCCATGATGCCGAGGCCTTGCAAGGCATCCACGGTCCGGGCGGCATCCGGGTCCAGCTTGACGACATGAACCGTGCCGCCCAGGTGGCCAGGCAGTTGCAGAACGGGCTGGGGCCGCAGGTTTTCGTATCGACCTGGATGGATGACAACAGCAATTTCTTCTCGGCACTGGCCATGGAGAAGAAGGTGATGTTCATCATCCTCTCGCTGATCGTGCTGGTGGCGGTGATCAACCTGGTGTCGATGCTGATGATGCTGGTCACCGACAAGCAGGCCGAGATCGCGATTCTGCGCACCCTGGGTTCGACCCCGCGCAGCATCATGGGCACCTTCATGGTGCAAGGGGTGCTGGTCGGTGTGGTGGGAATCGCGCTGGGGGTCAGCCTGGGGTGTCTGCTGTCCTGGCAGGTGCCGGCGATCGTCAAGCTGATCGAGCGGATCTTCCATGTCACCTTCCTGTCTCCGGACGTGTATTACATCAGCGAGGTGCCCAGTCGCCTGGATCCGGTGGATGTGCTGGCCGTGGCCGTGGTGACCTTTCTGTTCGCCCTGCTGGCGACGATTTATCCGGCGTGGCGCGCCTCGCGGACCCAGCCTGCGCAGGCCTTGCGTTATGAATAAGCGTTACGAGATGGATAATCGGGTGATCGTGCGTGCCGACGATGTCGGCAAGGTCTATCAGGAAGGGGCGATGCAGACGCCGGTGCTGCAACATGTCAGCTTCGAGCTGCGGCGCGGAGAGACGCTCGCCATCGTCGGCGCCTCGGGTTCCGGCAAGAGCACCTTGCTGCATATCCTGGGTGGCCTCGATACCTTGAGCCATGGCGAAGTCGAGGTGGATGGCCGCAAGCTGTCGAGCCTGTCGGATGCGGCCCGCGGCAAGGTCCGCAATCACTCGATGGGCTTTATCTACCAGTTTCATCATCTGCTGCCGGAATTCACCGCCCTGGAGAATGTGGCGATGCCGTTGCTGATTCGCGGCGAGTCGATTCCGGCGGCACGCGAGGAGGCGACGGCCTTGTTGCAGCGGGTCGGCCTCGGTCATCGACTGGAGCATCGTTCGGCCGAGCTGTCCGGCGGCGAACGTCAGCGCTGTGCCATTGCGCGAGCGCTGGTGACGCGGCCGGCGGTGGTGCTCGGTGACGAGCCCACCGGCAATCTGGACGAATCCAATGCGGCGCAGGTCTATCAGCTGATGCTGGAGCTGAATCGGGAAATCGGCACGGCCCTGATCCTGGTCACCCATGACCGTCGGCTGGCCCGCCGCATGGATCGCACCCTGGAGCTGGTCAGCGGGGTACTACAGCCCGTCGCGGCCGAGGCTGACGTCGCCGGCTGAACTGCCGCGGCAAACTGCCCTGATCCGGAGGTGATCAGGCAAGCCCATGTCGCCACTCCGAGACGGATCAGCCGGAGGGAGGCAGGGCATGATGGTGGGGCGCGGGTCCGGATTGACGCCGCCGCGAGCGACGCTGACCTTGTTGGCCGGGGTGCTCGCGGTGCAGTGGCTGCCCCGCCTGTGGCCGGTGTGGCTGAGCCTCGGATTGATGCTGCTGGCAGGTCTGCTGGCGCTGCTGGCCGGACCACGCAGCTGGTGGCCGGCCTGTGCCGTGGCCAGTATCTGCTGGGCGGCCTGCTGGGGCCAGGCAGGCATGGATGCGCGCTGGCCGCGTGCATGGGAAGGGCGTGATGTCTGGATGCGCGGTCAGATCATTGATCTGCCGCAGGTTCAGCCCGGCGCCACCCGTTTTCTGATGGATGTGCACAGCTTGAGGGGGCAGCCTCCTTGGCATGGCCGGGTGCGCGTCAGCTGGTATCGGGCGCCGCCTTTGCAGCCTTGCCAGCATTGGCGGTTGCAGCTGCGATTGCGCCGGCCGCGCGGTCTGATCAATCCCGGCACCGCCGACAGTGAACGCTCGGCCCTGGAGCACGGCCTGCATGCGGTGGGCTATGTCCGCGATCCGGGCATGGCCCGCCGGCAGGGGCGGAGCGTCTGTATCGACGGACTGCGGGCGCGGCTGGCCGAGGGGATCGCGGGACAGCTGCCTGGTCGTCACGCCGCGGCCCTGCTGCGGGCCTTTGCTGTCGGCGATATTCGGGGTTTGAGCGAGGCGGACTGGAGTGTGGCGCGAGCCAACGGCATTCCGCATCTGATCGCGATTTCGGGGTTCCATGTCGGCATGGCCGGCTGGCTGGGAGCGATGCTGCTGCAGGGGTTGTATCGCTGCTTTCCCGGCTGGGGGTTGCGCTGGCCGCGGCCGCTGGCTACTCAGACCGCGATGCTGGTGTTTGCGGCAGCCTATTGCGCGCTGGCCGGATTCGGCATTCCCTGTGTCCGTACCTTGCTGATGATGGCGGCGGCGATGCTGTTTCGCAGTCTGCGACGGGCCACTCGTCCGGCTACCGGTTTGCTGCTGGCCTTGGCGGCCGTGCTGCTGGTGGATCCGCCCGCCAGCCTGGGCGCCGGATTCTGGCTGTCGTTCGTCGGCGTCGGCCTGCTGATGTACGGGCTGCAGGAGAACGGTCACGGACTGATGGCGCAAGTGAAGGAGATGACTCGGGGGCAATGGCTGATGACAGCATCGATGTTGCCCTTGACCTTGTGGTTCTTTGGCGAGGCCTCCTGGGTCGGTGCGGTTTCCAATCTGCTGGCCGTGCCGCTGATCAGCTTCGTGGTCGTGCCGCTGGTCCTGCTCAGTCTGCCGCTGCTATGGCTGGGAACGTCCGCTGCCCTGATCCTGCTTTGGCCGGCGGCACTGGTCACGGACGGCTTGTGGTGGCTGCTGCAGTGGCTGGGTCGCTGGCCGGGTGCGCACTGGCATCCGCCGGTGCCGGATCTGGCCGCGCTGGGGCTGGGAACCTTGGGCGTGGTCTGGCTGTGGCTGCCGCGCGGCTTGCCATTGCGATGGGCGGGGATGCTGTTGCTGGCCCCGTTGCTGTGGCCGCCGGTGGGCCGGCCGGCGCCGGGCGGCTTCAGGATCTGGGCGCTGGATGTGGGCCAGGGGCTGGCCGTGCTGGTGGAGACCCGACACCATCTGATGGCCTATGATGCCGGCGCCCGCTATCCGTCCGGCTACGATCTGGGGGCGGCGGTGGTAGTGCCGGCGATCCACGCCAGTGGCGCGGCGCCATTGGATCTGCTGATCATCAGTCATGGAGACAACGATCATGCGGGCGGTGCCGTGGCCGTGGCGCAGGCCTTTCCGGCGGCTCGCCGGCTGTCGGGCGAGCCGGCACGGATGCGCTATGCCAGTCGATCCTGTCATGCGGGGCAGAACTGGCGCTGGGACGGGGTGATGTTTCGGGTGCTGGCACCGGCGGATGACGGGCAGCTGGCGGGGCGGGTACATGCCGGCAATGCGCGCTCCTGCGTGGTGCAGATCACCGGGTCGGGCGGCGGATTGCTGCTGACCGGAGATGTGGGGCGCGCGCAGGAGCTGGCGCTGGCCGGTGCCTTGCGGGCGCAGCCGGCGATGTTGCTTCAGGTGCCGCATCACGGCAGCCGCAGCGCCTCGGGGCCGGCCTTGCTTGATGCGCTGCGGCCGGGTCTTGCCTGGGTTTCAGCCGGTTGGCGCAACCCGTTCGGGCATCCCCATCCCAGCGTGATCGCCCGCTATCGACAGCGTGGCATTCAGGTGTGGAATACGGCCGAAACCGGCGCCTTGCAGTTCGATGTGCCGCCAGAAGGTGGTTTACGCCCGCCTCTGAGCTGGCGACAGCGGCAGCGTCGTTACTGGCGGGAATGACTGTTGGCGACCGGGGCACGATGACGGTGCCTGCGTGCGGGAATCCGGCATCTCGAGGCAGGGAGCTGGAACGCTGCTATCATGCGCGGTCTTGATTCAGGCCTGACGGGATTCCGGGAGCGCGTGTGCTGCAATTAGTAATGGCTGGTGGCTGGGCGGTATGGCCGATTCTGCTGTGTTCGGCCTGGGTGCTGGCGGTAGCCATCGAACGGGCCTGGGCCTTGCGGCGGCAGGCCGTGATGCCGCCGGGTCTCGCCGATGAGGTGGCGCGCTGGATCCAGTCCGGCATTGTCGACCCTGCTCACCTGCAGTCGCTGGCCGCGGCCTCGCCTCTGGGGCAGCTGCTGGCGTCGGCGTTGGAAGCCCGTGATCGGCCGCGCGAGCAGATCAAGGAGCGCCTGGAAGATACTGGCCGGCATGTGGTGTTCCGGTTGGAGCGACATTTGAGCGGTCTGGGCACGATCGCCTTGATCGCGCCTCTGCTCGGACTGCTGGGCACGGTGATCGGGCTGGTCCGGATGTTCATGACGGTGATGGGTGCGGGCATCGGTGACCCCGGCCAGATGGCCGGAGGCATCGGCGAAGCGCTGATCTGCACGGCAGGCGGTCTGGTAGTGGCGATTCCGGCCTACGTGCTGCATCGATGGTACCGGGCACGAATCGATGGCTATGTCGTCGAGATGGAGCAGCAGGCTGCCCGCGTGCTGGATCTGGTCACGGCCGCCGCTGCCCGGCGGGCCCGTCCGCGAAGCGCTGCATCCGCGCCATGAGTCGGGGAGGGCAGGTGAGATGCGTATAGGTACTGGCCGACGCCGGGATGAGTTTGAAATCAACGTGATTTCCCTGATTGACGTCCTGCTGACGTTGTTGATGTTTTTTGTGCTGACCACCACTTTTGTCAGGCAGCATGGCATGCAGGTCACCCTGCCCAAGGCCAGTCCGCAACCGGCAGCGGATGCCTCGCCCTTGCTGGTGGTCATCGACCGTGACGGCCGCGATTATGTCGGCGGTACTGCGGTGCAAGGTGATGATATGAAGGCCTTGAAGGACGCGATTCTCGCCGCCGCAGGTACGGATCGGCATGCTCCTGTTCTGCTCCAGGCTGATGCGCTGACTTCGCATCAGGATGTGGTGAAAGCCATGGATGCCTTGGGCCAGCTCGGTTTTGCGCGCTTGTCGATCGCCACCACCCCCGTCCATCCGGAGCACCGATGAGCAAGACCGGACACCGCAGCGATTTCAGAACCATTCTCAAGACCTATCGGCGACTGCTGACCTACAGCGGGACCTATTGGCTGGTCGGTGTGCTTGCCATGCTCGGCATGTTGATCGATGCCGGTGGTCTGACCGCCTTCTCGGCGATGATCAAGTCCATGGTCAATGACCTTTTCCCGCGGCCCGACATCAGCCTGCTGCACTGGATGCTGGGGGGGATACTGACGATTGCGATTCTGCGCGGCATTGGATCCTACGCCTCCGATTTCGGGATGGCCTATATCAGCCGGCATGTAGTGCAGGCCATGCGCAAGAACGTGTTCGATGCGTATCTGCGTCTGCCCAATGAGTTCTTTGCAAAGGAAGCCTCCGGTCATCAGATCAGTCGCATCGCCTACACCTGCGAGCAGGTGGCCCAGGCCTCCACCAATGCAGTGAAAGTGCTGATTACGGACGGTGCCACCGTTCTGGGCATGTTGGGCGTGATGCTGTGGAACAGCGCCTACCTGACGTTGGCGCTGTTGGTGATGCTGCCGACTCTGGCCTTGGTCGTTACTGTGATCAGTCGTCGCTATCGGCGATACAGCAAGCGTATTCAGGGCAATATGGGCAATGTGGCCAGCAGTGTATCGGAGGCCATCGGCGGGCGACGCGAAATCCGCATCTACGGAGGGCAGGGCAAGGAGAGCGAGCGCTTTGACAGAGTCTCGCAGCTGACCGCGCGCCTGGAGCTGAAAATCGCTTCTACCGGGGCCATTTCAAGCGCAGGTATGCAGATGACGGCCGCCATCGCATTGGCCGCGATCATTCTGCTGGCAACCCGTCCGGCGATGCTTGCCGGCGGGCACATGACTTCAGGTACATTTATGGCCGTATTGATGGCCATGGCTGGTTTGCTGGCGCCTTTGAAGCGGTTGGCCGGGGTGCAGTCCACCATCCAGAGCGGGGTGGTGGCCGCAGACGAGTTGTTCCAGATCATGGACACGCCTGCCGAACCCGATCAGGGGCGGCATGAGTTGCGGCGGGCCGAGGGCGAGATCGTGTTCCGTCATGTGGGTCTGACCTATCCGGGGGCCGATCACCCCGCGATCGACAATCTCGATCTGATCTGTCCACGCGGGAAAGTGACGGCTCTGGTCGGGCGCTCGGGCAGCGGCAAGAGTACGCTGGTCAGCCTCCTGCCACGCTTCAGTGTTCCGGATCACGGCCAAGTGTTGCTGGATGGGGTGCCGCTTGAGGAGTACACCCTCTCCAGCCTGCGTCGGCAGATTGCCTGGGTCGGTCAGCATGTGATGCTGTTCGACGATACCGTGGCCGCCAATATCGCTTACGGCGAACTGGCCAGTGCCAGCGAGGAACGCATTGTGGCGGCGGCGGAGGCGGCCAATGCCATGGAGTTCATCCGCGATCTGCCGCTTGGACTGCAGACCCCGATCGGCGAGGGCGGCCACTTGCTTTCCGGCGGTCAGCGGCAGCGTATCGCCATCGCACGGGCCATTTTGAAGGACGCGCCGATCCTGATCCTGGATGAGGCGACCAGTGCGCTGGATACCGAGTCCGAGCGCCTTATCCAGCAGGCCCTGCAGCGGCTGATCAAGGATCGGACCACCCTGGTGATCGCTCATCGCCTGTCGACCATCGAAGGGGCCGACCAGATCGTGGTGATGGAGCAGGGAAGGGTGATCGAGCAAGGCACCCACGGCCAGTTGATGCGGCAGGATGGTCGCTATGCAACGTTGTATCAGATGCAGTTCAGCGAGCAGGCCGCCGGTGACGATTGACGTCGGCCACCTGCAGGCCGGCTGGTATTCGCGCCGGCCTGTCTGGTGGGCCTGTCCGCTGGCCGGCCTGTTCGGTATCGTGACGGCGCTGCGTCGCCGACTGTATCGGACAGGGCGTTTGCAGCAGGTGCGGCTGCCGGTGCCGGTGATCGTGGTCGGCAATGTCAGCGTCGGCGGAACCGGCAAGACACCGCTGACGATAGCCCTGGCCCTGGCGCTGCAGGCTGCAGGTCATCGTCCCGGGGTCGTCAGTCGCGGTTACGGCGGCAGTCAGCAGACGCCGGCCTTGCTGGGCCCGGGTGCGGATCCGTCGCGCTATGGAGATGAACCCTGTCTGATCCGTGACAACGGTATCGAAGTCGCGGTCGGACGGGATCGGCCCGCGGCGGCCTGGCTGCTGCTGGCGATGGGCTGCGATGTGATTCTCGCCGATGACGGCCTGCAGCATTATCGCCTGGCTCGCGATATAGAAATCTGCGTGATCGACGGTGTGCGTCGCTTCGGCAATGGCTGGCTGCTGCCTGCCGGGCCGCTGCGAGAACCGGCCCGGCGAGCCCTGGCAGCTGATTTTCGCGTCTGCAATGGCGGCTCGCCGCAGGCCGGGGAATGGCTGATGAAATTGCAGGGCGATCAGGCGCTCAGGCTGGGCGCCCAGGACGAGTGCCGGCCGTTGAGCAGCTGGCGCGGGCAAACCGTGCATGCCGTCGCCGGGATCGGTCATCCGCCGCGATTTTTCCAGATGTTGCGAAACCAGGGCATGACGGTGATCGAGCATGCTTTTGCCGACCATCACCATTTCGTGGCCGATGACTTCGGTTTTGCCGACGATCTGCCGATCCTGATGACGGCCAAGGACGCCGTCAAATGCCGTGGTCTGGTCGGTGCCGACAGTTGGCTGGTGCCTGTGCGGGCCGACCTGGAGCCGGCTTTTTTCCAGCAATTGCTTCAACGTCTTTCTTCGCCGACGGCAGGTCGCGCTCCCTGACGGATTCCGCCGCTGATGATCTGCATCAGGAAGTTCATGCATGTTGCGGAAAACAAAAGAAATGATCTTGAAGTGATTCGGCTGATCGGGTTCAATACCCTCATGAACTGGGTGCTGACATCAAGCCGCTTTCGACGCGGCGTTGCGGCGGTCGTCGCGCTGCTGCTTGCTGATGCGGCCATGGCCACCGAATTGACCGGACTGCGCAGCTGGGCCACGCCGGCGTCGACACGGGTGGTGCTTGAGTTCGATGCCCGTCCTGAGTACCGGATCGCACCGCAGTTGAACCGTATCCAGGTCGATCTGGCCAGTGTGCATCGCGGAGGGAGCGTTGCCCGCATCACGCCCTCGGGCTTGTTGCGTCGACTCAGCCTCGACACGGTACCGTCGGGATTGCGACTGGGCCTGGATCTGCAGGATCCGGCCGATCTGCATGAATTTCTGCTGCCGCCTTCCGGTGGACACGGCTATCGGCTGGTACTGGATCTGAGTCGCTCGGCCGCGGCGGCAGCGAAAGTCGCGGCGAGTCCGCGGCTGCATGGCATCGCCGCCACCCTGGATGCGGCGGCGATGCTGGGTGCGCAGCGCAATGTGGTGGTAATGGTCGATGCCGGACATGGCGGCAAGGACCCGGGCTCGCACGGGCCCGGCGGTACGCTGGAAAAGAATGTCACATTGGCCGTGGCCAAGTATCTGGCGGCGGCGATCAACCGCCAGCCTGGCATGCAGGCTTTTATGACCCGTGATGATGATAGCTTCGTGCCATTGGAGCGTCGGTTCCAGATGGCACGCGAGCACGATGCCGACCTGTTCGTCTCCATTCATGCCGACGCCTATACCAGCACCGATGCCCGAGGTTCCTCGGTATGGGTGTTGTCGACCAAGGGCAAGGTCAACGCGGCGGCCAGGACCCTGGCTGATCGGGAAAACAACGCCGATCTGGTCGGCGGTGCCTCTTTGGACGGCAAGAGCCGCAGCCTGGCCGCCGTGTTGCTGGATCTGCAGCAGGGCTATGTGCTGGAGGCCGGCCAGGCGATTGCCGGGAATGTGCTGAAGGCCTTGCGCCGGTTGGGCCCCACCCATCGAGGCTATGTCGAGCGGGCCAACTTCGTGGTCCTGCGTTCGCCGGACGTCCCCTCGCTGCTGGTTGAAACGGCCTTCATCAGCAATCCGGGGGAAGAGCGGAAACTGCGCGACCCCCGTCATCAGCAGGCTTTGGCCCAGGCCATCATGGGCGGGGTGCGTGACTATTTCATGCGCACCCCACCGCAAGGGACCTGGTTCGCCGCGCGGAAGCTTTCACCCAGGGCGGTCCGACCGGCGCCGGTACGGATAGCTGTCGCCGCGCCGGATCGGGTGCCGGCGAGGGCCGCAGATGCGGGCATCCGCGAATTGCATCGCGTGGCGAAAGGCGAGAGCCTCAACAGCATTGCGCGCGATTACAGGACCAGTCCTGAGGCTTTGCGATCGGTCAATCATCTTCAGGGAAGCATTCTGCAGGCCGGTGCGGTGCTGGCCATTCCCGAAACTTGATGCTGCACTGCGATAACCTGTTGTGACGGTGGCCGGTATTGCGGGTAGGATGTCGGAGTACGTTACCAAGGGGGATTCCAACTACATGTCACGTTTACCGCAACGCCGGCTGGCCGGCGCCGTTCTCGGGCTGCTGTCTCTGTGCAGCGGCGCTTTTGCCGCAACGCAGCCTTCGGCCCAGGGCTTTGATCCGCGAGAGACCTTTGCGCCTTTTGCCATGCCCCAGTCGGTGAACAGCTACCGTTCGGGGAGTGGTCGGCCCGGCCCGGAGTACTGGCAGAATCGAGCCGACTACCAGCTGCACGCCTGGCTGGATCCGGTTCACCATGTGCTTACCGGTGACGAGGTCATCAGCTATACCAATCACAGTCCGGATGACCTCGGTTCCCTGTGGATCAAGCTGGAACAGAACATCTATCGGCGCGATGCCCGTTCGACCGTGGCCTCGCCATGGCCGCGCAACGACTTCACCGATGGTTTCCGGCTGGCCAAGGTTGAGGTCGAACTGGCCGATGGCAGCCGGCAGGCCGTCCCCTATGTGGTGAACGACACCCGCATGCGGGTGGATCTTCCCCAGCCCGTGGCGGCGCATGGCGGCGCGGTCAAGCTGCATCTGCAGTACAGCTACGACATTCCCGGTACGTGGGGCGGGCGTACTGCGCACACGCCGACCCGGGCCGGCGTGATCGAGGAGATCGCGCAGTGGTATCCACGGATGGAAGTCTATGACGACCTGCGTGGCTGGGACACCCTGCCGTATCTTGGTACGGGTGAATTCTATCTGGAATACGGTGACTTCGATTATCAGGTGACCTTACCCAGCGACATGATCGTGGCGGGCTCGGGCGAACTGGTCAATCCCGGGGATGTCTTGACGGCCACTGAGCAGTCAAGGCTGGCGCAGGCAAGAAGCAGCGACAAGACGGTCTACATCATCCGCCCTGACGAAGTCGGCAAGGCCGCGACCCGTCCGCGCCAGGGCGGAGAGCTGACCTGGCATTTCAAGATGAAGCATACCCGGGACGTGGTGTTCGCGGCTTCCCGTGCCTTCGTCTGGGATGCGGCGCGCATCAATCTGCCCGAGCACAAGCAGGCGCTGGCGATGTCGGTGTATCCGGCCGAGGCCGTGGGCAAGGATCGCTGGGACCGTTCCACCGAGTATCTGAAAGGGGCGGTGGAGATCTTCTCGAAACAGTGGTTCCCCTATCCCTGGCCGGTGGCGATCAATCTGGCCGGACATGGCGCGGGCATGGAATACCCGGGCATGGTCTTTGACGGATATACCGATGCCGGCAAAGAGCTGTTCATGATTACCACTCATGAAATCGGTCACACCTGGTTTCCGATGATCGTCGGCTCAAACGAACGTCGCAACGGATGGATGGACGAGGGTTTCAATACCTTTATCGACATCTACGCCCACGACGCTTTCCATCATGGCGAGTTCGCGCCCAAGCGTGATGGCGAATACGCGCCTGGCGGCGGCAATCCGGTGGAAGAGATCCAGAGCGTGCTGAAAGATCCGATGGCGCCCTATATCGTGGATCGTGCCGATATGGATGTGGGCAAATACCGCCATCCGCTCAGCTATTACAAGCCGGCGCTGGGGCTGGTGCTGCTGCGCGAGCAGATTCTCGGTCGTGACCGCTTTGACCCGGCTTTCCGGGCCTATATTCGCGCCTGGGCCTACAAGCATCCCTCGCCCTCCGATTTCTTCCGCTTTATGGAAAGTGCCGGTGGCGAAGACCTGTCCTGGTTCTGGCGGGGCTGGTATGAGCACAACTGGAATCTGGACTTCGCGGTCACGGGTGTCAGCTATGTGCAGGGCAAACCGGAGCAGGGGGCGCTGGTGACCCTGGCCAGTCTGGACAAGCTGGTGCTGCCGACCTCGTTGCGTGTCGACTATGTCGATGGCAGCCGGCGTGAGGTGGCGGTCCCGGTCGAGGCCTGGCTGGGTGGCGCCAGGATCTCGGTGCCTCTGGCCGGTGGCAAGGCGATTCGTCAGGTCACGGTGGATCCGGATCAGAAGATTCCGGATGCGGACCGGGCCAACAACAGCTTTGTGCTGCACTGAGACCGGCAGGGAGCATGGGGCGGGACAGGCCTCGACAGCAGGTCTGTCCCGCCCCAGTCAAGGATCGGCCCGGGCCGGCCGGCGCCATTCCTGCACGGACCTTCGAGCAAGCGGCCAGCGGCCGAATCTTGCTTTGCCGGCTGCAATCCGAGGCATGGCCGAAGGGAGGGAGCATTGCGTTGGGTCATGTTGCTCCGCTCAAGTGTGCCGCGGCCGGCGATCTGCCGCATCTCCCGCGCGGCGGTGGGGCGTCAGGCCGGTAGCATCTTGATCGGGGCCTGCTTAAGCTAGGCGCATGACAGTGATACGTGCATTACCGATCGAACTGATCAACCAGATCGCCGCCGGGGAAGTGATCGACCGCCCTTCTTCGGTGGTCAAGGAGCTGGTGGAAAACAGCCTCGATGCCGGCGCCCGCCGGATCGAGGTGGATATCGAGCAGGGTGGCTCGCGCCTGATCCGGGTCCGTGATGACGGCGGCGGGATCGGCGAGGAAGATCTTCTGCTGGCGGTGGCGGCCCATGCCACCAGCAAGATCGCCAGCTTTGATGATCTCGAGCACGTCGCCAGCATGGGCTTCCGTGGCGAAGCTCTGGCCTCGATTGCCTCGGTCAGCCGCTTTCGCCTCACTTCGCGCCTGCAAGGCCAGGAACGGGCTCATCAGCTGGAGGTCGACGGCGGCAAACTGCAGCCGGTGCGTCCGGCCCAGCATCCGGTGGGCAGCAGTGTCGAAATCCGCGACCTTTTTTACAATGTGCCGGCGCGCCGCAAGTTTATGCGGGCCGAACGCACCGAATTCGCCCATATCGACGATCTGCTGAAGTCGCTGGCCCTGGCCCGCCGTGGCGTCGAGTTCAGGCTCAGCCACAATGGCAAGCCGGTACGCCTGCTGCGTGCGGCCGATACCCTGGACCAGGGGCTGCTGCGGGTGGCCGAGGTACTGGGCCCCGAGTTTCCCGCACGCAGCCTGCGGATCGATCATGCCGCGGCCGGCATGCAATTGTCGGGCTGGGTGGGGCTGCCTACCGCTTCGCGCTCGATGGCCGATTCGCAGTACTTCTATGTCAACGGCCGTCTGGTCCGCGACAAGATCATCGCCCATGCCGTCAGGCAGGCCTATGCCGATGTGCTGTTCCATGGTCGGCATCCGGCCTTCGTGCTGTATCTGGAGCTGGACCCTGCAGGGGTCGACGTGAATGTACATCCAGCCAAGCATGAGGTGCGCTTTCGCGAGCAGCGGCTGGTGCATGACTTCCTGTTCCGCAGCCTGCACGAGGCCTTGGCCGAGACCCGCGCCGGAGCCTTGCCCGACACGGCTGGATCCGAGAATGCTGCCTCGGCGGCAGAGGGGGGCGGGGCGGTGCTGCGGACAGCGTCCCCTGCGGCCGGGCTCGCTGCCTCGGTGGGTGACGGCCGGGCGGGATGGGGGGCGTTGCCGGCCTCGCAAAGCCGTCTGAGTCTGGGCGTGAGGGATCAGCCGCTGGCCGATTATACGGCGCTGGCCGGTGCGCCGCGGCCGATTCCTGTATCCGCCGGACCGGTTCCCGCGATGCCGGCGGCCAGCGCCGACGAGGATATCCCGCCGCTGGGTTTTGCCCTGGCCCAGCTCAAGCAGATCTATATCCTGGCCGAAAATCGCCAGGGGCTTATCCTGGTCGACATGCATGCGGCGCATGAGCGTATAACCTATGAGAAGTTGAAAGCCGGCCGTACTTCCAGCACCCTGCGCTCGCAGCTGTTGCTGGTGCCTCTGGCGGTGGCGGTCAGTGCGGGCGAGGCGGCGGCGGCGGAGGAGCATGCCGAGGCGCTGGCCGAATGGGGGCTGGAATTGTCCCGCAGCGGACCCTCGGCCATCGTGGTGCGCCGGATTCCCGCCTTGCTGGAAGGGACCGATGTCTCACAGCTGGCCCGTGATGTGCTGGCCGATCTGGCCTCCAACGGCAGTTCACGGCACCTGCAGGAGCTGGAAAACACCTTGCTGGCGACCATGGCCTGTCATGGTTCGGTGCGCGCCGGCCGGCGGTTGAGCGTGACCGAAATGAATGCACTGCTGCGCGAGATGGAGGCCACCGAGCGTTCCGGGCAGTGCAATCACGGACGTCCGACCTGGACCCAGCTCAGTCTGCCTGAGCTGGACAAATTGTTTTTGCGCGGTCGCTGAGTCAGCAGGCGGGTTCTTCCGATCCTGCCGGGGCGGCCGCTTTCAAGGGGCTATTCTGATGTGGCGCAGTGCGGCGTTTATTCTGGCAACGAGTATGAGCATGACTTCAATCCACGCCGACGAACCGGCCATTCCCAATCAGACCCATCCCAACGAGACCACCTACCAGGAGCAGGTCAGCCATTGGCAGGCCCGGCGCCTGCAGCGGCTGACCGCGGCCGATGGCTGGCTGACCCTGATCGGGCTGGAATGGCTGCAGCCCGGCAGCAATACCTTGGGGCGGGCCGAGCACAACAGCATCGTGCTGAAGGCCGGACCGGCCGATTTCGGCCGTATCACTCTGGCCCAGGACGGTACCACCACCCTCGAGTTCGCGCCTGGGATTCATGGGCGGGTCGATGGTCGTGAGGTATCCGGTGCCGTGCTGCTGGGGGATCAGGATGGTGCCCGGGAGCCCAGCCTGGTCGAGGTCGGCAGCATCAGCCTGTTCGTGATCGATCGAGACGGACGCAAGGGCCTGCGGATCAAGGATTCCCAGGCACCCAGCCGGAGTCACTTCCAGGGGCTGGATTATTTTCCGATTGATCCGGCGTGGCGGGTCGAGGCACGCTGGGTTCCGTTTGACCCGCCGCACTCATTGCCGATCGGGTCGGTGCTGGGCACCGTCAGCGATACGCCGGTGCCGGGCAAGGCGGTCTTCGAAAAAGACGGGCATCGTTACGAGCTGTACCCGATCCAGGAAGAGCCGGGGTCGCTGTTCTTCATCATCGCCGATCGCACCTCAGGCAAGGAAACCTACGGAGCCGCGCGTTTCATCACGACCGGGCTGCCGCATGACGGTCATCTGACCATCGATTTCAACGAGGCCTACAATCCGCCCTGCGCGTTCACTGCTTACGCCACCTGTCCGCTGCCCCCTCCTGAAAACCGGCTGGACCTGCGCGTGACGGCCGGGGAGAAGAAGTACCGCGGCGAGCATTGATCCGGCTTGCAGGCAGCCTCCACCTGGCGCTTGATGTATAGTTGGGCGGCACCGACGCCTTGTGCAACAAGCGCCTGTACGCTTGACCGGCGGCATGGCATTCCGGGCTGATTCCGCAGCGCATCAGCCCGGGAACCTTTGCCGCAACGGACTGCCTAAGCAGTGAGCGTGCCGGGTTGGCAGTGGCGCCGCACGTCGGGATCCGATCCAAGATGAGTCAACATCGCCTGTGCTTCTGTATTCAAATGGTTTGTGGTGGTCTGCTGTCGGCGGCGCCGTGCGGAGTGGCGTGGTGAGTCGCGCGGTGTGTCTTGCCTTCGGTCTGCTGGCCGGATTGTCGTGGCTGGGTCCTCTGGCTGCCCAGGCTGCCGGGCAGGACAAGGGCGCCGCTCATGCGGTGCCGCTGGACCGGCACAAGTTGTCCTATACCATCGGCTACCAGATCGGCAGCCAGTTCGCCGGTGGCGATCCGGCGATCGATCTGCCTACCTTGGAGCATGCCATCGAGGATGCCTATTACCGGCGTTCGCCCAGTGTCGCGACGCAGGACATGCGCGAGCAGCTGCAGGCACTGGATGCGCATATGCACCATCGCGCCGAGAGCGACTTTCAACGTACCGCCGAGACCAATGCCCGCAACAGCGCACTGTACCTTTCCCGCAACAAGCTACGGCCGGGCGTGATCAGCCTTCCTTCCGGGATCCAGTATCGGGTGGTGGAGCGGGGCAAGAGCAGGCAGCAGCCCAGCCTGACCAGTTCCGTCACCATCAATTATCGCGGCATGCTGGTCGATGGTACCGAGTTTGACAGTTCCTGGGCCCACGGCGCGCCGGTCAGCTTTGTCGTCAGTCAGGTGATACCGGGTTGGCGTGAGGTGCTGCCGAGAATGCATGTCGGCGATCGTTGGTCGGTGGTGATTCCCCCGCAACTGGCTTTTGGCCTGCGCGGAGAGATGCCCCGTATAGGCCCGAACGAGGCGCTGATCTTCGACATCGAACTGCTTTCGGTCAAGCCCTGAGTCGGGCGGGACATCCAGATGCGTTCAGAGGGGTGGATCGGGCTCGGCATCGGAAAGGGGGTTTCTGGCCCGGGTTCGTTGCCGGCCCGGTTGCGGGGCACGGCGGAGCCGGCGCATGCCTGAATCGCTGCCCATGTCCGGCCAGGGTCTGTATCCGGTCGCGGCGCCTCCGGGCGGTCCGGCCTGGAATCATGCCGATTTCGCCGATGAGGACAAGAGCGAGCCTCTGCGGCAGGCTGCCGTACTGGTCGGTCTGCGCCAGCTGCCGCAGCCGCGGTTGATTCTTACCGTCCGGACGATGACTTTGCAGGCTCATGCCGGCCAGGTGGCGTTTCCGGGCGGACGGGTCGATCCAGGTGATGCGGATGCCGTTGCCGCGGCCTTGCGCGAAGCCGAAGAAGAGGTCGGTCTGGCCCGCCGCTGGGTGCGGCCACTGGCTTGCCTTGAGCGCTTCGAGACCGTGAGCGGATACCTGATCACGCCGGTGCTGGCCTGGGTGGACCCCGCTGCCACCTGCATTCCGCAACCCGCCGAGGTGGACCAGGTTTTCGAGGTGCCGCTGGCCTTTCTGCGCGATCCGGCAAATCTGCGCCGTCAGTGTGTCAGTTACCGGGGGCGGCCTCGCGAGCTGGTCGAATACCATTACCAGGGCTATCGGATCTGGGGCGCCACGGCGGCGATATTGCATCGCTGGCTGAGCGCTGCCTCGGCAGGTGATACTGCCGACTTTCAGCTCGCCCAGGATCCTCATGTCTGACCTTCCTCCCGTGCTCAGTGTCGAGCAGTTGCGCCAGCTGCTGTCGGCCCGGCCCTTGCTTGTTGACTGCCGCTTCGATCTCGCTCGACCCGACGCCGGTCGCCACGCCTGGCAGGCCGGGCATCTGCCGGGGGCCGTGCATGCCGATCTGGATCGCGATCTTTCGGATCTGTCACGGGTCAGTTGGGGTCTGGGTCGGCATCCGCTGCCTGCGGCCGAAGCCTGGGCCGCCACGCTGGGGCGTTGGGGCTGGACCCCCGGCAGGGCATTGATTGCCTACGATGCGGCGGGCGGGGCGATGGCCGCCGCACGGATGTGGTGGCTGGCCAGAAGCAGCGGTATCCGCCAGGTGGCGGTTCTGGATGGCGGTCTGCCGGCCTGGCAAGCCGCTGGCGGCGAGCTGGGCCAGGCTGCGCCTGAGTCCGAATCGTCGGATATACGGATGGAGCTGGCCTGGCCAGCCCGGACTCAGGCCACCGCTGAAGAATTGACGACAGGCGTTGCCGCAGGTACGACGGTGCTGCTGGATGCGCGGGCTCCGGCACGTTTCAGTGGCGAGGTCGAGCCTATCGATGCGGTGGCCGGCCATGTGCCGGGTGCGCTCAATCGGCCCTTTGCCTTGAATCTGGAAGCTGACGGCCGCTTCCGCCCGGCCGCTGTACTGCGGGCTGAGTTCACGGAACTGCTGGGAGGGCGCGAACCCGGTCAGATGGTGCACATGTGCGGTTCCGGCGTGTCGGCCTGCCACAATCTGCTGGCGATGGAGCATGCCGGACTCATCGGCTCGCGTCTGTATCCGCCTTCATGGAGTGGCTGGATCAGCGAGCCTCGTCGCAAGATCGCGCGTGGGTCGTCCTGACGCTGCCTTCAAGGTCGGCGTGCGCCGACCCAGAAAACGCCATGCGAATGCCTGTCGATGGGCCTGAGGCTGGCGCGGCCTGCATGAATCACCTCGATGTCCAGGGGCAGATCAACCCACGGCGGACGGCTGCCGGTTCGGCATCCGTCCGCGTGCATCGATGATGGTCAGTTGCTGCCGTTCGGCAGGTCGCCGACCTGCCATTGATAACGGATCGTGTACTTCAATACCGTCTGGCCATGGGCCGGGACCTTGAGCTGGAAGCTGGTCTGGCTGGGGCCGTCCTTGATCGCGCGGGCGTTGGAATCGATGACGGTCCAGTTGGACCAGCGCTGGGGATGAGCCAGAATCCGGACCTGACTGCCGGAACTGCCGGCATTGTCGACCGTGACCTGAAATTGCTCGTCGAGCTGGCGCCGCGCCCGGTCGATGTGGCTGGCCAGCCGTTGCTGACGGGCCGTCAATTGAAAGCTCTGGCCCAGGGTCAGTTCGATCGGCTGTGCCGCGGCGGTGTCGGACAATCGGCTGCTGCCGAGCAACTGCTGGCGGCCGTCGCTGTCTGCGGTTTTCACGTAGATGGTACCGGCGGGCAAGTTCACCGGCGCCGTGAATTCCAGCCGGGTTTCCACCGCCGGTGATTCATTGATCGGATAATTGCCCAGCTCGGGCTGCTGGCGGCCGATGGCCGAGCTGCCCAGATCGACCTGGATGCTGCGCTGGCAGGCAATGGTCTGGGCGGGATACAAGGGCAGTTGTGTGATGCTCTGGTCCGGCAGGTCCACCTCGGCCGGCAGTCGGTAGCGGCGGTAGGCATCCAGTGCCGACTGTTCCGGCAAGCTGTCCGAGGAGGCCTTGGCCATGGCCCGGAACATCACCGGACGTACCCCGGCTTCAGCGTCAAGATTGACGGTGCCAGCGATCAGGTCCACCCGTACATGCTGCCAGTCACGGCCGCTGCGATTGCCGATGCTGGCCTGCGCATCCAGTTGCAGGCTGCAGCGATCCCCACCGGACAGGCGGGCCTGGTAGACCGCCCGCCAGCCCAGACCATGGGTGGCATAACTGAGGGCCACCGGAGCGGCGCCGGCACGATGGGCATCCAGTGCCAGCTGCAGGCTGGCCCCGCCCGCGGGAACGGACGGGCTGCGGATGGCGGCGTAGTGCTGGATCAGCATGATGCCGTTGACGGCATCCTTGATGGCCAGGCCATTCTGGCTGGACAGCACCGTGCCCTGGGCGATGACCTGGCCATTGTCACCGATCACGTCCACACGCTTGCCCAGCAGGGCCAGTGCGGGGTTGCCCGAGGGGGGCAGCAGCTGGCTGGAGCGCAGCGTCCAGGCTCCGTCGGGGCTTTGTAGGCTCAGGGTCTGGGGATCCAGCAGCGGGGGCAGGGAATCGATGCGCTGCGTCTGGAGGCCGGACTGCAGAGGCAGGCTGCGGTCCTCGTTGACCATCGCGTAGCCGCTGTCGACCGTGCCATCCGCCGTGGCCGAGAACAGGGCATTGCCGGTATCCCGATAAATGGTCAGGCCGGGTTCCCGCGCGGCGGCCACGGACATGGCCGAGGCTGTGCACAGCAGGGCCAAGGCAATGCTGAGAGGGCGCCGGGTTGCGCGTAGGGACATGGACTCGCTCCTTTGACTTGCCGATGAAAAGTGATGCTCAGTGAGCCTCGGTATCGCCCAGAGCACGCCGGATGGCGGCGGGAATGGTGACCGGCCGGCCGGTGTCGCTGTCTGTCCAGACCATGACGGTACGGCATTCGGCATGCAGTCGTGTGGCCAGCTCCGACCCTTCCGGTCGGGTCAGCAGGCGATAGCCGAGGGTGGCCGAACTGTTGCCGAGTCGTTCGCAGTACAGCTCGATATACACCGTCGCCGGCCATTCGATGGGCAGGCGATACTGGATCTCGCAAGCCGCCATCAGCGCCCGGGACTGGTGGATGTCGAGGGCCTCAGGAACGGTGCTCATCCAGGCCAGTCTCGACTCCTCCAGATAACGCATATAGACCGCATTGTTGACATGGTTGAAAGCATCCATGTCGCCCCAGCGGACGGGGACTTCGGTGGTTCCGATCAGGCGCGGTGTCGCAGGGACTTCCGATGACATCAGGCAACCTCGCAAGGGTCTGGCGGTGGTGCCCAATGGTCGCTGCCGCCGCCGCAAAATGCCAGCCTCCGCGTTTCGGGGTTCAGCCTGGGGCCAGTGCGAACCCGGCAGCAGCACTTTTGCCCGACCGAGGCAGATGGCGGCTTTCATCAGTCCGCTGCAGCCGTTTCTTGCATCAGCGAGCCGTGGACTCGGGGGACGGAAGGCCGGTGCAGGGCTTGCCAGACAGTCATCTTTGGTTTTCCTCATCACCGTCAGAGGCCTGCAGATCAAGGATATGTGGTCGGGCAGTTCGAGCTGGCGAACTTGTGGGACCAGGTTAACTGCACAATTCATATCTGAAATTCATCAGATCATTCAATTTTTGATGGTTTATCAATAATAGGTGTCGGCGATATCTTGATTGCATCGTCCGTTTCCGCAAAGAGTGCAAACATGATCAAGCGTCCATTGGGCAAAAGCGGTCTGGCAGTATCGGCCATCGGTTTCGGCTGCATGGGGCTGAATTTCAGTTACGGCCATGCACTGGAAGAGCGTGACTCGATCACGCTGATCCGGCAGGCGGCCGAACGCGGCGTGGATTTCTTCGACACTGCCGAAATATATGGCCCCTTCACCAATGAAATGGTCGTGGGCAAGGCGCTGGCGCCGATACGCGATGAGGTCGTGATCGCCACCAAGTTCGGCTTTGACATCGATCAGGCATCGGGTCAGAACCGTGGACTGAACAGCCGTCCGGAACATATCCGGGCCGTTGCCGAAGCCTCCCTGAAGCGTCTGGGCATCGAGACCATTGATCTGCTCTACCAGCACCGGGTCGACCCGGCCGTGCCGATCGAGGACGTTGCCGGTGCGGTCAAGGACCTGATTGCCGAGGGCAAGGTTCGTCACTTTGGACTGTCCGAGCCGGGTGCGGCGACGGTGCGTCGTGCGCATGCCGTGCAGCCGGTCACGGCGCTGCAGAACGAGTATTCGTTGTGGACGCGTGGCCCGGAGACCAATGGAATTCTCAAGGCCTGTGAGGAACTGGGTATCGGCCTGGTCGCCTACAGCCCGCTGGGCAAGGGCTTTCTGACCGGGGCGATGGGCAAGGACGCCAAGATCGCCGAGAACGACTTCCGTCGTCTGCTGCCCCGGTTCAGTCCGGAGGCGATGGCGGCCAATCAAGGCCTGATCGACGTGCTCAAACAGGTGGCTGATCGCAAGCAGGCGACGCTGGCCCAGATTGCGCTGGCCTGGCTGCTGAGCCGCAAGCCGTGGATCGTTCCGATTCCGGGTACGACCAGACTTTCGCGACTGGAAGAGAATCTGGCCGCGGCTGATATCAGTCTGGGTGTCGAGGATCTGGCCGACATCGAATCGGCGCTGGCGGCGATCAAGGTCGAGGGCGAGCGCTATCCCCCCCAGCTGATGGCCACGGTCGGACGCTGAGGACGACGCAGGCATGTCCGCGATGTCACGCCCTTTGGTGATCTGCCACATGATGAGTTCGATCGACGGGCGCCTGCTGGTCGATCGCTGGACGCTCCATGCCGATGGCAGCGGGCTGTCCGGCATCAGCAGGATGTACGAGTCCTGCGGACAGCAACTGGCGGCCGATGCCTTCATCATCGGCCGGCGCTCGATGAGCGAATTTGATCAGGTGCAAATCGGAGATGCGAGCGTAGGGCCTGCGAAGGCCCGCCGCCCCTACCGTGATTCCGAGGCCCATGGCCGCTGGGCGGTGGTGCTGGATCCCGGCGGACGGCTGCGTTACGCCGGACCACGGGTCGAGGGCGAGCCGGTGCTGGCTGTGCTGTCAACGCAGGTCACGGATGTCTATCTCGCCGAGCTGCGCCGCCACGGCGTGTCTTATGCCTTTGCGGGCAAGGATGGCCGCGATCTGGACGCGGCGCTGACGGTGCTGCACGAAGTATTCGATGTGGATCGGCTGCTGCTGGAAGGAGGCGGCGTGACCAATGGCCGGTTCTTTGCGGCAGGTCTGGTCGACGAGATGAGTTTGTTGATCTACCCGGGGCTGGACGGGCGTGCCGGCAGTCCAGCCATTATCGAGGCCGAGGTGGCGCCCGGGCTTCCGGTGTTTCCTGGCATGAAACTTCAATCCATGTCCACCCAGGTGCTGGCGGCCGGCTATGTCTGGCTGCGCTATCAGGTGGTCGTTCCAGCCCATGCGACGGAGTCGATATCCCATGGCGATCAGCCAGCAAGCCTTGCAGAACCTTGAGTTCCTGTTTCCCGCCGACCAGTCCGAGCTGCCCCGGACTGATCCCGATCTGGTCGAGATCTTTGCCAACTTTGCCTTTGACGAGGTGCTGCGGGAGAGCCTGCTGCCGCAGCGTACCCGACTGATGGTGCAGCTGGCCGCCTTGATCGCGACCGGCGCGCAGACCGAGTTCAAGGTCATGCTGGAAGCCGCGGCAAGTGCAGGCGTCACCCCGGTCGAGATGAAGGAGGTGGTCTATCAGGCCGTACCCTATGTCGGTCTGGGCCGCACGATTGATTTCGTCCACCTGCTCAATGAGTATCTGCTGGCCGATGGCGTGGCATTGCCGCTGCCTTCGCAGGCCACCACCACGGCCGCGGACCGGATGGCCAAGGGGCTGGCGCTGCAGAAGGCCGTTGCCGGCGCCGAGGTGATCGAGGCGATGCAGGCCAGTGCGCCTGCGGATCTCGTGCATGTGCAGCGCTTCCTCAGCGGAAACTGCTTTGGGGATCATGTCAGCCGGGCCGGACTGGACATCGCCACCCGCGAGCTGGTCACGCTTGCCTTGTTGGCCAGTCTGGGTGGTTGCGATCCGCAGCTGCAGGGGCATGTCGCCATCAATCTGAAGGTCGGCAATGACCGATGGGTGCTGATCGATGTCGTGGCGCAGATTCTGCCGTTCATCGGTTATCCGCGTGCGCTCAACGCTCTGCGTGGCATCCAGGAGAAGGCACCGGCCCAGAACTGAGGGCGTTATCTCCGTTCGCGCTGCAAGGCGTGTGGATGGCCGGGGACGAGAGGGATTCTGATCATGAACATTTCGGTGGCAGGCGCCAACGCCAGCATCGGCCGGCTGCTCGTGGCGAGGGCGGCGGCCGAAGGGCATGCAGTCTATGCCGTGGTACGGCGTGCAATACGAGGACTGTTCCCCGAGGGTGTCCAGTAGATCGTGGCGGACATCACCCCGACCCGGAGCCCTGGACGAGGTATTGGCGGTCTGCGATGTGGTGGTTTTTTACGCATAGTGTTCGTGGCGGTCGTTACGCGATGGAGGCGGTGAATCACGGTGCAGTGAAACACGTGCTGACAGGTCTGCGCGGGCGCAGGGTCCGCGTGGCACGGATGACCGCGATCGGCATGGGCCATCACGAAGGTGTCTGCAGCCGTTCCACTGGCGGGCCCGACCGGAGGCGGCGATCCGAGCGTTTGCTGCGCGCCAGCGGGCTGTCATGCACCATCGTTCGAGCTGGCTGGTTTGATGGCAACACGCCGGACCCGCAGCGACGGCTACTTCAGGGAGGCCGCAGCCACACGCGCTGGACGGTGCCGAAGATGCCGATGGCCTGCCGCTTGCGGATGAGCCGCTCTCGGTTCGTGCCGAACTTGAGGCGATGACCGCTCTGGCGCCCAGTTCGCGCTGAGCCGATAGATGCCGATGACCCATGCCGGGTGGTCGGCTTGTTCCGCAAGACACAGGAGATACCGTATGTTGGGAACATTGATGTATGCCCCGGGTCAGGTGAAGGTGGAAGACGTCGCCGAGCCCAGCCTGCTCAAGCCGACCGATGCGATCATCAAGCTGGCGGCCAGCTGCATCTGCGGCTCGGATCTGTGGCCGTATCGCGGCCACGGTGACTTCGCCCAGCCGATGTCGATGGGGCATGAGTACTGCGGTGTGGTCGTCGCCGTCGGCGAGGCGGTCTGCACGGTCAAGCCCGGCCAGTTCGTGGTCGGTTCGTTCTGCCTTTCGGACAATACCTGCCCTCATTGCCAGTACGGGTTCCAGTCGTCCTGCGAGCAACGCGAATTCATGAGCGGTGCTCAGGCCGAACTGGCGCGGGTACCCCTGGCCGACGGCACCCTGGTGGCGCTGGAGGCACATCCTCCGGCGGACCTGATTCCGTCCCTGCTGGCAGCATCCGATGTGCTGGGCACGGGCTGGTATGCGGCGGATGCGGCAAGAGTCCAGCCGGGCTCCACCGTGGTTGTGGTGGGCGACGGCGCGGTGGGTCTGATGGGTGTACTGTCGGCCCGGCAGATGGGAGCGACGCGCATCATTGCGATGAGTCGCCACAAGCAGCGCCAGGAACTGGCCCTGGAGTTCGGGGCCACCGACATCATTGCCGAGCGTGGAGAAGACGGTATTGCGGCGGTGAAGGCACTGACTCGCCATGTCGGTGCCGATGCCGTGCTGGAGTGCGTGGGCACCCAGCAGTCGATGGCGCAGGCATTGGCATGCGCGCGCCCGGGTTCGATGATCGGCTATGTCGGCGTACCGCATGGCGTGGAATTCGACGGACAGCAGCTGTTCTTTGGCCAGAAAGGCATGCTGGGCGGCCCCGCGCCGGTGCGGCGCTTTCTGCCCGACCTGTTGGCCCTGATCGAGACGCGCAAGATCAATCCGGGCAGGGTCTTCGATCTGGAACTGCCGCTGGCCGATGCAGCGGCGGGCTATCGCGCCATGGACAGTCGCGAGGCCATCAAGGTGTTGCTGCGGACCTGAGCCGGCACGAGGTCGATACAGTTGCGCTCCGGACCCGGGCAAGCCCGGAGCGCAGCTGCAGGGTGAAGTGGCTGGCGCATGATGACGCGGCAGCGTGATGGGGCAGAGGGCGAGCCGATGAAAGGTACTGAACACGATTGGAGCGTGGTGGCGCTCGAGGGCTGTGCAGGGGTTTTGCGGGTATGGCAAAGATCCTGGCCTGCCCAGGGAGGCCATCTCGGCCTTGCGGTCTGGATGGATGCCTCGACCCTGAGTTGGGAATGGGAAGTGACTCACGTCGACTCGAATCGATCCAAGGCTGGAGGTGCCGCATCCAGCCTGATCAAGGCGGGGCAGGCGGCCGAGGTGGCCGCTGCGGATATTTTCAGACGTTGCCAGCGCTCGGTGGCCGCGGGAGTGCCTGCTGTTCTCGTGCGATCGGGTTGTCCGCAGGAGGTCCCGATGCCCGGTCCGGCACGCACTGATCCGGCCAGCGCTTCATCTAAACCTCAAGATACGGTTCTACCACCAAGCGGGAGAACATGACATTCGATACGGCGCATCGGCGCCAGCAAGCGGCGGTGCTGTCCATCATTCTGGATGCATCCATCGTTTTCACCGGACTGCCCAGAATCCACCTGGATCTGGCCTTTCCCCCCGCCCAGCTGGTCTGGGTGCAGAATCGCTGCACGGGCCGTGGCCGGGATCGGTTCCAGTGTCGACCTGGCTCAGGGCCGCCTGTACGGACTCAGCCTGGCCCAGCCAGGCACGCCTCGTCTTGCTGCGATCGCATTGCCGATGGCGGTGCTGGGCATGGGGCAAGGGCTGAGCTTTGGTCCTGATCCTACCTGCACGCCAGACGCTGATGGTCCGGGCGGTCAGAGACTGTCTTCACCGCCGACGCGGACCAAGGTGCGTCCGAAGGATTCGCCGGCGAGCATCTTTTCGAAGACCTCGGGCAGCTGTTCCAGTCCCACGACGGCCGTGGTGATGGTGTCCAGATGGCGGGGCTTCCAGGCGCCGGCGAGGCGTTCCCATACCCGGTCGCGGATATCGCGGGCGGTGCCTGCGGAGGCGATCCCGAGCACGGAGACTCCGCGCAGGATCCAGGGCAGTACGGTGGTTTCGACCTTGATGCCGCCGGCATTGCCGCAGATGGCCAGGTTGCCGTAGGGCACGATGCGCGGCAGCAAGGCGGCCAGGGCAGGGCCGCCGACATTGTCCAGAGCGCCACCGTACTGGGCGCGCTCCAGTGGCTTGGCGGCCGGAGCCAGGGCCGAGCGGTCCAGTACTTCGGCAGCCCCCAGGGTGCGCAACTGTGCGGCGTGTCCGGTCTTGCCGCTGATCGCATGGACCTGATAGCCGGCAGCACTGAAAATGTCGATCGCCAGCATGCCGACGCCGCCGCTGGCACCGGTGATCGCGATGGGGCCCATGTCCGGCCGCTGGCGATTTTCCTCCATCCGCAGCAGGGCCAGTGCCGCGGTGAAGCCGGCGGTACCCAGCTGCATGGCGGCGCGCAGGCTCAGCTGCCTGGGTAGCGGAATGGCCCAGCGTGAAGGCAGGCGGGCATATTCGGCATAGCCACCGTCCAGGGTTTCGGACAGCCCGCACCCGGTGCAAAGTACCTTGTCGCCTTCGCGGAAGGCCGGATCCTCGGATGTCACCACCACGCCGGCCAGGTCGACACCGCCGTTCAGTGGATAGCTGCGCAGAATGCGGCCCTTGCCGGTGCCGGCAAGGGCATCCTTGTAGTTGACCGAGGACCAGGCAACCTTGACCAGTACTTCCCCGGGCGTCAGCGTATCGGTCTGGATCTGCTCGATACCGCCGCGATAACCGTTTTCATCGTCGTGGATGCGAAACGCCTGGAAGCTGGTCATGGGGCACTCCTGGCCGTTCAGGCCTTGATGGTGTTGGCGTCAATCCATTTGGGAACATAGCCGGATTCATAGGTTTCCAGCCACTTGAACAGACTTTCGAGTTCGGTGCCGTACCACAGGCTGTCGCGCTGCGCACCTCGCAGAAATCCTTCATCCACCATGTGGTCGATCGACTGCCGCAACAGGTCGTAATAACCGCGCGTATTGACGAAGGCACAGGGAAAGCGGTGCAGGCCGAGCTGGGCCCAGGTCAGCATTTCGAACATTTCATCCATGGTGCCGAAGCCGCCGGGCAGGGCGACGAAGGCCTCGGACAGTTCGTACAGCCGGGTCTTGCGCTGATGCATGGTCTCCACCACTTCCAGGGTGGTCAGGCCGGTATGGCCGACTTCCTTTTCCATCAGCTGGCGGGGAATCACGCCATGGACTTCACCACCGGCGGCCAGCACCGCATCGGCCACCGCGCCCATCAGACCGACCTTGCCCCCGCCGTAGACCAGGCGGATGCCGCGTCGGGCGAGTTCCTTGCCAAAGGCTGTGGCGGTTTCTTTGTATTCGGGGTTCAGGCCACTGCTGGAGCCGCAGTAGACACATAAAGCTTTGATCTTGCGCATATCGGATCCTGAAGGCATCGTAACGCCGATCCGATCAAGTATAGCGCTTGCAGATACCCGTCGTGCGGCAGGACATGATCCTTGCCGCACGACGGGTTCAGGCTGCCGGGCTCAGTTGCCCTTGTGGATCGCCCGTTTGTCGACGGCCAGAGCGGCCTCGTGCACGGCTTCGGACAAGGTCGGATGGGCATGGACGATACGGGCCAGATCTTCGGAAGAGCCCTTGAATTCCATGGTCACCACGGCTTCGGCGATCAGCTCGGACACACCGGGACCGACCATGTGCACGCCCAGCACGCGGTCGGTATCCGCATGGGCCAGCACCTTGACCTGGCCGACGGCCTCGTTCATGGCGACGGCACGCCCGACGGCGGCGAAGGGGAAGGTGCCGACCTTGTAGGGGATGCCGGCTTCCTTCAGCTGCGCCTCGGTCTTGCCGGCCCAGGCGATTTCCGGTTCGGTATAGATGACCCAGGGGATGGTGTCGAAGTCGATGTGGCCGGCCTTGCCGGCAATCCATTCGGCGACGGCCACGCCTTCTTCCGAACCCTTGTGGGCCAGCATCGGACCGCGGACGGCATCGCCGATGGCCCAGACGCCGTCGACGCCGGTATGGTTGTGGTCGTCCACCACGATGCGGCCGCGCTCATCCAGCTTGACGCCGACATTCTCGGCCAGCAGACCCTCGGTATAGGCTCGGCGACCGACGGCGACCAGCAGCTTGTCGACGATCAGTACGTGCTCACCATCCTTGTCGGCATAGCTGAGATGGACTTCGTCGTTCTTGATCTCGACGCCGCTGGCCTTGGCGCCGACCTTGATCTTCAGGCCCTGCTTGGCGAATTCCTTGGCGGCGATCTTGGCGACGTCGGCATCGGCCACCGACAGGAAGGCCGGCAAGGCCTCCAGCACGGTGACATCCGAGCCCAGCCGGTTCCAGACGCTGCCCAGTTCGAGGCCGATCACGCCTGCGCCGATGACGCCCAGACGCTTGGGTACTTCGGTCAGATCCAGAGCGCCGGCATTGTCGATGATGTACTTGCTGTCGAACTTCGCGAACGGCAGCTCGATCGGCACCGAGCCCGAGGCCAGGATCACATTGGTGCCGCTGATGGTGGAGGTCTTGCCTTCCGGGTCGGTAATCTCGACCTGGTTGCCCTTCAGCAACTTGCCCTTGCCGAAAAACGGGGTGACCTTGTTGGCCTTGAACAGCTGGCCGATGCCGCCGGTGAACTGCTTGACGATCTTGTCCTTGCGGCCGATAAAGGTCTTCAGATCGATCTTTGCGTTTTCCACCGTGATGCCATGCACCGGCAGATTGTGGGCCAGATTGTAGAACTGCCTAGAGGAATCGAGCAGGGCCTTGGAGGGGATGCAGCCCACGTTGAGGCAGGTGCCACCCAGGGCCTGCTTGCCGTCCTTGCCGGCAAAGGCGTCGACCACCGCGACCTTCAGGCCCAGCTGGGCGGCGCGGATGGCGGCCACATAACCGGCTGGGCCGGCCCCGATGACGACGACGTCGAATTTGTCGCTCATGGTAATTCCTTGAGACTGCAGGAAGGGTGTGGACCCTCCCGTCGAATGGGCGAGTGCCGTGCTGGCGACTGGATGATCATGGCGGATCTGCTGTGCAGATCATGCCAAACCGGCCATCGCAGGGCGATGGCCGGCTCGGAGTTTACAGTCCCAGCAGCATCCGCTGCGGGTTTTCCAGCTGGTTCTTGATGTCGACCAGGAACAGCACGGCATCGCGACCGTCGATGATGCGGTGATCGTAGCTCAAGGCCAGATACATCATCGGTGCGGCCACGATCTGGCCGTTTTCCACTACCGGGCGTTCCTTGATGGTGTGCATGCCCAGGATCGCGCTCTGCGGCGGATTGATGATGGGGGTCGACAGCAGGGAGCCGAAGGTGCCGCCATTGGTGATGGTGAAGGTGCCGCCCTGCAGATCATCCAGGCCCAGCTTGCCCTCGCGGGCCTTCTTGGCGTAGTTCACGATGCCCTGCTCGATCTCGGCGAAGCTGAGATTCTGTGTGTCGCGAAGCACCGGGGTCACCAGACCCTTGTCGGTGGACACCGCGATCGAGATATCCTGATAGCCGTGATAGACCACGTCGCTGCCGTCGACCGAGGCATTGATCACCGGGTAGCGCTTGAGGGCTTCGGCGGCGGCCTTGACGAAGAAGCTCATGAAGCCCAGCTTGACGCCGTATTCCTTCTGGAACTGTTCGCCCAGGGATTTGCGCAGCTTGCTGACCTCGGCCAGATTCACCTCGTTGAAGGAGGTCAGCATCGCGGTGCTGTTCTTGGCCTGCATCAGGCGCTCGGCGATGCGGGCGCGGATGCGCGTCATCGGCACGCGCTCTTCAGGGCGCTCGCCTGGGGTCGGAGCCACGGCTGCCTTGGCCGGCGCGGCAGCGGCCGCCGGTGCGGAATCCTGCTTGCCGTGATTGACCAGATCTTCCTTGGTCACCCGGCCGTCACGACCGGTGCCGGTGACCTTGGACGGGTCGATACCTTCCTCCGTGGCGACGCGGCGACCGGCGGGGGACAGCTCGTCCAGCTTGCCGGCGGCTGCCGGTGCAGCGGCGGCAGTTCTGGCTTCAGCCTCTGCCGGTGCAGCGGCCGTTGCGGCGGCAGCCACGGCGCCTTCCTCGAAGATCGCGATGACCTGCTGACTGTTGACCGTGTCGCCTTCCTTGAACAGGATTTCCTTCAGCACGCCGTCGGCCGTGGCGGGTACTTCCAGCACGACCTTGTCGGTTTCCAGATCCACCAGGTTCTCGTCTCGCTTCACGGCTTCACCGACCTGCTTGTGCCAGGTGGCGATGGTGGCATCGGAGACGGATTCCGGCAGAACCGGCACTTTAACTTCGATCGACATCGCAGGCTTACTCCGCTTCAAGTGATGAGTCGATGGACGCTGTCAGCGCCTGTTCGACCAAGGCCGTCTGTTCGGCAATATGGGTATTGAGGTGTCCTGCGGCCGGTGCGGCCGAGCTGCTGCGACCGGCATAGCTGAGGCGACGGCCGGCACCGGCACAGGCCTGCAGATGGTGGCGGATCTGGTACCAGGCTCCCTGGTTCATCGGCTCTTCCTGACACCAGATGACGTCCCTGGCGGATGGATACTTTTCCAGCTGGGCCACCACCTCGGCACGTGGGAAGGGATACAGCTGCTCGACGCGCACCAGAGCCACATTGTGCAGTTCCTGATGCTGGGCGGCATCCAGCAGATCGTAATAGACCTTGCCGGCACACAGCACGACCCGGGTCACCGCCTCGGTCGGCAGCGGGCGATGCTCGCCGATCACAAGCTGGAACTCACCATCGGCCAGTTCGTCCAGGGTCGATACCGCCAGCTTGTGGCGCAGCAGCGATTTGGGCGTCATCACGATCAGCGGCTTGCGGGCGGGGCGCAGCATCTGCCGGCGGATCATGTGGAAATCCTGGGCCGGCGTGGTCGGCACGCAGACCGTCATATTGTCCAGCGCGCACAGTTGCAGATAGCGTTCCAGACGGGCCGAGGAATGTTCGGGGCCCTGGCCTTCATAGCCATGGGGCAGGAACAGCGCCAGTCCGCACAGTCGGCCCCACTTGGATTCGCCGGAACTGATGAACTGGTCGATCACCACCTGGGCGCCGTTGGCGAAGTCACCGAACTGGCCTTCCCAGATATTCAGGGTCTGCGGATCGGTGGTGGAATAGCCATATTCGAAGGCCATCACGGCCTCTTCGCTGAGGAGGGAGTCGATGACTTCGACCGTGGCGTCCTTGCGGACATCCTGCAGCGGGGTATAGGTGTGACCGTCTTTCTGGTCGTGCAGTACCGCATGACGATGGAAGAAGGTACCGCGGCCGCAGTCCTGGCCGACCAGGCGCAGGTTGAAGTCGTTGTCGACCAAGCTGGCATAGGCCAGATTTTCGGCAAAGCCCCAGTCACCGGCCACCTCGCCGGAGGCCATCTTGCGGCGGTCATCATAGATCTTGGCGACACGCGACTGCAGCACCAGATCCGCGGGAAGCTGGGTCAGCTGCGAGGCCAGCTCGATCAGCCGCTGCTTCGGCACGCGGGTGTCCACCTTGGTGGACAGACGACCATTGATGTAGGGCGCCCAGTCGAAATGGATGTCCTTGGGCAGGTCGTGGGCCAGGTCGGCCATCGGCTCGCCGGCCTCCAGACGATCACGATAGGCTTCGAACAGTTTCTGGACGTCACCGTCGGCGATCACGCCTTCCTTCACCAGCTCGGCCCCGTACAGCTCACGGGTCGGGGCGCGCTTGCGGATGATCTGGTACATCACCGGCTGGGTGGCCATCGGCTCGTCGGCCTCGTTGTGGCCGTGACGGCGATAGCAGACCAGGTCGATCACCACATCTTTCTGGAAGGTCTTGCGGAACTCGTAGGCCAGGCGGGTGACTTCGATCACCGCTTCCGGATCTTCACCGTTCACATGGAACACCGGTGCGTTGACCATCTTGGCCAGATCGGTGCAGTACTGGGTCGAGCGCGAATCCAGCGGGTTGGACGTGGTGAAGCCGACCTGGTTGTTGACCACCACATGCAGGGTGCCGCCGATCTTGAAGCCACGGGCCTGAGACATGTTCATCAGTTCCATGTTGACGCCCTGGCCGGCGAAGGCCGCGTCACCATGGATCAGCACGGCCATCGAATGCTGGCAGGCCTCGTCGCCACGCTTGGTCTGGCGGGCCCGGACCGAGCCGGCCACCACCGGGTTGACGATTTCGAGATGCGAGGGATTGAAGGCCAGGGCGACATGCACGCCTCCCTTGGGCGTGGCGATATCGGCCGAGAAGCCCATGTGGTACTTCACGTCACCCGAGTGCGCCGGATCGTCCGGGTGCTCGAACTTGCCTTCGAATTCATTGAACAGGGTGCGCGGCGGCTTGCCCAGGATATTGACCAGCATGTTCAGGCGACCGCGGTGGGCCATGCCGATCACCAGTTCCTTGACGCCGTTGTCCCCTGCCGCGCGGACAATGTCATCCATCAAGGGGATCAGGCTGTCGCCGCCTTCCAGCGAGAAACGCTTCTGGCCGACATACTTGGTATGCAGATAGCGTTCCAGACCGTCGGCCGCGGTGAGTCCCTGCAGCAGGCGGCGCTTTTCATCGGCGCCGAGGCCGGCATTGCCGCCGGCCTGCTCCAGACGCTCATGGATCCATTCGCGCTGATGGCTGCGACTGATATGCATGAACTCGGCACCGATGCTGCCGGCATAGGTGCGCTTGAGCTGCACCAGCAGTTCGCGCAGGGTCAGGCGCTGGGCGCCGCCATAATTGCCTGTGTCGAAAACAGTATCAAGATCGCCGTTGTCCAGACCGTGGAAGGACGGCTCCAGATCGGGGGCGGCGAGATGCTCGGCCAGACCCAGCGGATCAAGCCTGGCGGCCAGATGGCCGCGGGAGCGGTAGGCCGTGATCAGCCGAAGGATGGCCGCCTGCTTGCGGGCGTGGGCCTCATCGGCCGGGGCGGCAGCGTGGACGCGCTGCTTTTGTGCGGATTCGATGCGGGCGATGGCAGCGGAGTGGGGGACGTCACCGGATTCGCGGCCTTTGAAACGGGCGAAGTACTGGCTCCACTCATCGGGAACGGCCGCGCTGTCGTTCAACCAGGTTTCGTAAAGCTGTTCAACATAGTCGGCGTTGCCGCCTGCTAGCTGCGAGGTTTCGGCAAACTCGCGAATCAGATTTGTGCTCACGTTACCACCGGCATTGGCTTTGAAGAGGTACAGGCTGAGAAGAGGTGACGGTCGCTGTTCTCGACCGTCGCTGGCTATCGGCAGCGAAGAATTATCCTCCCCCTATTGCGCTGCGACAACCCGGCGCCTTGCATTTTTTATCGAGAGATGCCTTCGATAAAACGAAACGATGGCGACGCATCCATGCGCGAGGCGGTTGAGACAGAGCGATGGCGGCCGCTGCCGGCCAGCCGTCGTTCAGTCATTCTGTCCAGTGGATGAACTCAGTCTTCCGGCCAGGCCAGCACGAACTGGCCTTCCTCGATCAGACGCGCCAGCAGGTCGAGGGTGGCAGCGGGAGGTGCCGGATCGAGCTTCGGTGTCGGGAGGCACAGGCCTTCGGCGACCTCCGGCTCGGCATTCCAGGCATGGCCGCAGGCAAACAGCCTGCCTTGCCCGTCGGCATGCCCCCATGCCAATCGCGCCCAGGGATGACGGATCAGGACTTCGCCGGCCGCCAATCGTGCCGCGATATCGGCCGGATCGACATTCTCTTCGGAGGGAGCCGGAGTCTGTGCAGCGCGATAACGGGTGACGAAGCGGCCGAACCAGTCCAGCACCATCGCATCGGACAGGGCGGCGGTCATCGGTACGGCGGCACGGACCCGCTGCAGGGCCGCTGCATCGATTTCGCCGGCACGCAAGGACGGCACCAGGTCGGGATCGGCATAGCGCTGGTCCTCGCTCAGGCGTTCGGCCAGATAATCGGCCAGATCACCGGTCAGCTCGGCCTTGGACGGCGCGCGCATGCCTACCGACATGGTCATGCACGGACCGCCATCGGCGATGCCGTCATGCGGAATATTCGGAGGCAGATACAAGATGTCGCCGGGCTCAAGCACCCACCGATGATCGGGCTTGAACACCTGCAGCTGCTTCAGCTCGATATCCGGGCGAAAATCGCGGGGGCCGTCTTGATCGGTGTCGATGGCCCAGGCGCGGCGGCCCAGGGTCTGCACCAGAAATACGTCGTACTGGTCGATATGGGGGCCGACACCGCCGCCTTCCTCGGCATAGGAGATCATGATGTCATCGACGCGCCAGCTCGGCAGAAAACCGAAGGGCTGCAACCAGGCGGCCACGTCGGTATCCCATTTGTCGACATCCTGCACCAGCAGGGTCCAATGGTCTTCGGGCAGCTCGGCGAAGTCGGACTCGGCGAAGGGACCTTGCCGCAGATGCCATGCTCCGCTGGCCGGATCGTGAACCGCGATGCGGGCCAGCACGCCTTCTTCGCAAGCCAGACCACCAAGGTCATCCGGATCGATCGGTGGTTGCAGGTCCGGAAACGCGCCGCGGATCAGCAGCGGGTGTTTCTGCCAGTAGTCACGCAGGAAAACCTCGGCGGACATGCCCAGCGGCAGGCCGGGGCGGGCATGGACTTCAATGGCGGGAGCGGGAGCAGCGGAAACAGTCATGGCAGGCATCGTGGCAACGGCGGAAGATGCAGTCCGCAGAGGACTGCATCCGGGGTCGCAAGTCTACACCGACTGCCATCGCGTCGGATCCCCGGGACAAAGATCAGAGGTCCAGCTCGACGCTGGCACTGAAGGTGCGCGGCGTGCCCAGTACACCGGTATAGCTGGCGGCGCTGCCATTGTTGCTGCCGGTGTACAGGCCGGCCCAGTAGCGCCGGTCGGTGAGGTTTTCCAGCTGCAGCCGCACGATCAGGGGATGTCCCTTGGTCCGGGTCTGCCAGCGCGCACCCAGATTCATCGCCACATAGGCCGAGGCATAGCTGTTGTTGCTGTTGGTGGCCGCCACCCGGCTGCGGTACTGGCCGCCGAGACTGACGGCCCACAAGTCCTCGCCCGGTACGGGCAGCAGATAGTCCAGCAGAACCCCGGCCTGGGCCTGGGGCACGCCGACGACCCGCCGATTGTCGTTCAGGGGCGAGCTGGTGCCCTGCAGGCGGGCATCGATCCAGCTGGCGCCGCCCAGGATCGACAGCCGGGAGGTGATCTGGCCGTTGGCGCTCAGTTCGATGCCGTTGTTCCGCTGTGTGCCCTGGGTCTGGTAGATATTGTCGTCGCCGGCGAAGCTGTAGGCCCGCTCGATATGGAACAGCGCGGCGCCCAGCTGGGTATGGCCCAGGGTGCGCTTGTAGCCCAGTTCGTACTGGCGACTGCGATAGGGAGCCATCACCTGGTTGGCGTTCTCGGCGCTGGCCGGAGCGATGTCGCCAGGCTGGATGCTGCGGGCCCAGCTGAAATACAGGGTGTCGAGCGCGTCCGGGGTATAGATCGCCGTCACCGTCGGACTGATCGCATGGTGGACCTGGTAGCTGCTGGTCAATGCGCCGTTCCTGGCGTAATTCTGGGTCCGCAGCCAGCTCGAGCTGACCACGCCCAGCAGCGCCCACTGCTCGTTGAAATGCACGGTGTCGCCGACCACCAGTGATTGCTCGGCATTGCGCGCGGCTAGCGGGCCATGGCCATGGCCGAAATCTCCGCCCCAGGGCTGCATCGGGAAGCTGGCCGGGTCCTGCAGAGTGGCGCTGCCCAGTGCCACCGAGCTTGGCGTATGGCCGGCGTATTGCAGCTCGGAAAAACCATTGGTGCCTAGATTCAGCTCATGGTGGACCGAGCCGGTATCGAAGTCGCCATTCAGGTACAGCGAGTTGCTGGTCACGGTAAAGCGGCTGGCGGCGCCCTGGCCATAGCTGGAGGCATAGTCGCCATGGTTGCCGACCAGGGTGGTATTGATGCCGCCCAGATAACGGTCGGCCATCTCTTTCAGGCCGCCCAGGCTGATCTGCCAGTGCTCGTTGAAATGATGGATCAGCTTGGCTTTGTAGATGCGGGTGTGTTCGTCCACCCCGGCATAGGACTCGGCAAGTCCGGTCAGATGGGGATCCGGCGCATTGGGCAGCTCGGTATTGCCCTTGGATCCATAGGTGAAGCTGCCGGGAAATCCGCGCTGATGAAAGTAGTAGTCGCTGGCATCGAGCTGCAGCACGGTGTTTTCATCGAGATGGATGTCGAAGTCGCCGCTGAGCAGCTTGCGACGTTCCTGGCTGCCGCGATAGACCCCGCTGCCCTCGCCTTGCAGGGCATTGATGCGATAGCCCAGCCAGCCGCCACGTCCGATCCGGCCGCCCAGGTCCAGCTGGCCGGTCCACATGCCGCGCCCGTCTTCCCGGGCGATGATGCGGTTGACGAAGTGGTCGGTGGGCCGCTTCAAGGTGTAGTCGAACACGCCCGACGGGGCGGTTGGGCCGTACAGCGAGCCGGCCAGCCCGTTGAGTACGGACACGTTCTGCAGCATCTCCACCGGATAGGCGGTGGTGTCGATGACATTCAGTCCATCCATGCGGCTGTTGGAGACCACTTCACCGGCCATGCCGCGGGTCAGCGGACGCTGGCCGACCTGGGTGGAGGGCAGATAGGCCAGCAGATCATTCGGATCGGTCGCCAATTGGTTGGTCATCACGGAGGTGTCGACCTGGGAAACCATGAAGGGTGTCTGCTGCCAGCTGCGGGTGCCCAGAGGCCCATTGGCCGGCGGGGTGATCCGGGTGGTCTGGACCATGCCGTAACCTTCCTCGGCCTTGCCGGCCCTGACCTGGACGGCATCCAGGAGGTGACTGTGCTGCCGATCCGCCGTGGCAGGTTTGTTCGGGCTGGCTTGCGCGGCGGCCTGGGCCAGCAGCGGTACGGCCATCAGGCAGAGGCCTTGCAGACAGGCGATGACGAGCGGGCGGAGCGGCTGTCCTCGGCGAGGGGCGGGGTGGCAGGAACAGGCATTCTTCACGTTAATATCGCGTTAGTCCGATAGATTTGGTGAACTATATCGGCGCGACTGCATGACCGCAACGCCGATATGTACGGGCGTCGCGTTCGGCGTTGCGGGCAGGCGTCAGCTGGCGCCGGGAAGGCGCAGGCTGGAGAGTGTCGTCAATTCATCGGCCAGCAGGGTCGCGGCGCGGGCCTGCAGTCGCCGGTAGGTCTCGCAGACGGTGATGCCGGCCGGGGTCAGGGTAGCCCCGCCCCGTTGATTGCCGCCTTTGCGGGTCTGGGCCAGAGGGCGCCCAAAGGTATGGTTCAGCGCCTCCAGCAATTGCCAGGCCCGCCGATAACTCATGTCCATGCTGCGGGCGGCCGCCGAGATCGAGCCGGTCTCGGCGATCCGCTCCAGAAGCTGGATCTTGCCCTTGCCCAGGGCATCTTCTTCGCCGAATACGATGCGGATGCTGAGCTGGGGCAGGGGCGAGGTCACGGCACCCAGCCTCAGATGCCCTGCGCCAGCTTCACGGCATCGCCGATATAGCTGGCCGGGGTCAGCTCGAGCAGGCGCTGTTTCGCATCCGCCGGCAGATCAAGGCCGCCGATGAATTCGCGCATCGAAGTCTCGGTGATGCCCTGTCCGCGGGTCAGTGCCTTCAGCTGCTCGTAAGGCTCGGGCAGGCCGTGACGACGCATCACGGTCTGCACGGCTTCGGCCAGCACTTCCCAAGCCCCGTCCAGGTCGGCGGCGATCCGCTGCGGGTTGATCTGGAGCTTGCCCAGGCCCTTTTTCAATGACTCCAAGGCCACCAGGCTGTGCCCGAAAGCCGTGCCGAGCGCACGCAGCACGGTGGAGTCGGTCAGGTCGCGCTGCCAGCGGCTGATCGGCAGCTTTTCGGCGAAGTGACCGAGCAGGGCGTTGGCCAGACCGAAATTGCCTTCCGCGTTTTCGAAGTCGATCGGATTGACTTTGTGCGGCATGGTCGAGGAGCCGACTTCGCCGGCCTTCAAGGCTTGCCTGAAGTAGCCCAGCGAAATATAGCCCCAGATGTCGCGGGACAAATCGATCAGCACGGTATTGCCGCGACGGATCACGTCGCAGTATTCGGCGATGCCGTCATGGGGTTCGATCTGGGTGGTGTAGGGATTGTAGTCCAGGCCCAGACTGTCGACGAAGCGGCGGGAGAAACCCTGCCAGTCGACTTCCGGGTAGGCGATGGCATGGGCGTTGTAGTTGCCCACTGCGCCATTGATCTTGCCCGGCACGCGCTGGGCGCGAAGCTGCTCCAGCTGATGGCCCAGGCGGGCGGCGACATTGGCCAGTTCCTTGCCCAGCGTGGTCGGCGAGGCGGTCTGGCCGTGGGTGCGCGACAGCATCGGCAGGGCCGCGTGGGCATGCGCCAGTTCGGCCAGACCGCTCAGAATCTGCTGGTAGGCCGGGGCCAGCACCTGGTCGCGGGCATCGCGCAGCATCAGCGAATAGGACAGGTTGTTGATGTCCTCGCTGGTGCAGGCGAAATGCACGAATTCCTTGGCCTGGGCCAGGGCGGCGTCATTGCCGATCTTTTCCTTGATGAAATACTCGACGGCCTTCACGTCATGGTTGGTGGTCGCCTCGATGCTCTTGATGCGTTCGCCATCTTCCACGCTGAAATGGCTGGCGATGCCGCGCAGGCGGGCGATGGAGGCGTCGTCGAAGGCGGGCAGCTCGACGATGGCGGGCTCGGCGGCCAGAGCCAGCAACCATTCGATTTCGACATGGACGCGCCGATGCATCAGGCCGAATTCGCTGAAAATGGGCCGCAGCGGCTCGACTTTGCCGGCGTAGCGGCCATCGAGGGGAGACAAGGCGGTCAGGGTGGCTGATGACATCGGTCGGGATCTCGTTGAAGACAAGCGGAAGCCGTCAATTGTACAACGAGCAGCTGCCGACCGTAGCCGTGCCGGCGAGGCGGCAGCGAAGGCGCTATCATCGGCGGCAATGTCTGGTGACTGGGAGGCTTGCGCATGAAAGCGAAATTCCGGATCGAGCATGACAGCATGGGGCCGCTCAAGGTCCCCGCGACAGCCTTGTACGGCGCGCAGACCCAGCGCGCCATCGAGAATTTCCCGGTATCCGGCTGGCCTTTGCCGCCCTCCTTCATTCATGCGCTGGGCCTGATCAAGGCCGCCGCCGCCGAGGCCAATGGGGAGCTGGGCGTGCTGGATGCCGAGCGGGTCAAGGTCATTCGCAAGGCGGCACTGGAGGTGGCGGCGGGCCGCCACGATGCCGAGTTCCCGGTGGATGTGTTCCAGACCGGCTCAGGCACCAGCAGCAACATGAATGCCAACGAGGTCATCGCCCACCTCGCCAGTCATGAAGGTCTTGCCGTACATCCCAATGACCATGTCAATGCGGGCCAAAGTTCCAATGACGTGATTCCCACCGCGATCCAGGTCAGCGTCAGCCTGCAGGTTCACGAGCAGCTGCAGCCGGCGATCAAGCATCTGCGACGGACCCTTGCGCGCAAGGCCAAGTCGCTGAAGCATGTGGCCAAGACCGGGCGGACCCATTTGATGGACGCGATGCCGCTGACCTTTGGCCAGGAGCTGGATACCTGGGCGGCGCAGCTGAAACTGGCCGAGCAGCGCTTGGGTGACAGTCTGCGCCGCTATCGGCACCTGCCCCAGGGCGGCAGCGCGGTCGGTACCGGCATCAATGTCGACCCTCGCTTTTCCAAGGTCTTCGGCAAGCAGTTGTCCAGGCTGGCCGGCCTGCGTTTCAGTCCGGCCGACAATCTGTTTGCCGGCATCGCCGGGCAGGACGGGGCGGTGGAGGTCTCGGGGCAATTGAAGTCGCTGGCGGTGAGCCTGATGAAGATCGCCAATGATCTGCGCTGGATGAATTCGGGGCCGCTGGCCGGGCTGGGGGAGATCAGCCTGCCGGCCTTGCAGCCTGGCTCATCGATCATGCCGGGCAAGGTCAATCCGGTGATTCCCGAGTCGACGGCGATGGTGGCGGCCCAGGTGATCGGTTTCGATGCCGCCATTACCGTGGCCGCGCAGTCCGGCAATTTCCAGCTGAATGTGATGTTGCCGTTGATTGCCTACAATCTGCTGCAGTCGATCGGCCTGCTGAGTGCCAGTTGCAGGCTGCTGGCCGACAAGGCCATTGCCGGCTTCGAGGTCAATGCCTCACGTGTGGCCGAGGCCTTGACCCGCAATCCGGTGCTGGTGACGGCGCTCAATCCCGTGATCGGCTACGAGCGCGGCGCGGCCATTGCCAAACAGGCCTATCGCGAGGGACGGCCGATATTGGAGGTCGCGGTCGAGGCCACCGGATTGCCTGAGCAGGAACTGGCTGGCTGGCTGGATCCGCTGCAGTTGACGCAGGGCGGGCTGGTCGGCGGCGAGCACTGAGTCGCGGACGCCAGTCGGGGGCGGGCGTGTCGTGACCTGGGTTGTTTGTGCCCACGAGGCCGGTCCCGTCAATCGCTGCGCGACAGATCCAGCCACGCGGGTTGTTCCAGATGCAGCCGGCTCCGGCGGGGCGCGGTCTCGGCAATGATGCGACCGGCCCGGATCACCCACAGCCGGACCGGCCGCAGCCGGATGGCCTCGATCGGGTCACAGGCCTGCAGTACCACCAGATCGGCGCGGCAGCCCGGGCGCAGTCCGTAGTCCTTCAGGCCAAGTATGGCCGCGGGATGCTCGGTGACCGCGCGGTAGCAATCCCTCAGCTCCGCTTCGCCGGTGAGCTGGCCGACGTGAGCCCCCATGCTGGCGACTTCCAGCATGTCGTGACTGCCCAGCCGGTACCAGGGATCCATCACGCAGTCATGACCGAAGCCGACGCGCAGCCCGGCGGCGCGCAGCTCCTTGACCCGGGTCAGGCCGCGTCGGCGCGGG
>JGI2924J29684_1078501_pt1 | contig 57992 bp, 55 predicted proteins | sample BenlonsequencITS_FD_29684 | JGI IMG/M metagenome (IMG submission 29684) | reverse complement strand
TTATGGAAACCGTCAGCCCATTCCCCGGAGGCAAACATGGGCTGGCAAAAGTGTAGCGGTATTAGGCGCAGCTATCTAGTTCGCTGAGAGGGTTTAACCTGCCCATTGTCAATCCTGCCGCAACGGAGGCACCCGCAATGATTAGACCTTTGTTATTCATGACTTGATCGTAACCCGCTGGAGCATCCCCACCAAGCTGCTGCGCGGTTTCATGAAACCCTTCAATATTACCGTTATACACACCACCAGCGGCCAGCAGTCGGCCAACAGCTTTACTGTTTAGCGTTTTCCCCGATGGTACAGTTGTTGGCCCGTAATAATCGTGGTGTATACGTTGAGTGGGGGCAGGCTTCCTGCCTTGCCGATCGGCAATTGCGTGCCGGTAGGCGCTCGTGATTTCGTCCTTATACCATGCATGCCACGATGAGGCTGTAGGGGTAAAAATCAGATCGCCGTTGTCGTCGATGTAAAATGGATTCCTGTCGCTGCTCCAGTGCCTGGATGTATCCACACCAACAAGCCAACCAATTTGCAGCTCGTGCTCTACCTCATCATAAATAGGATCTGCGTAGCTGCGATGCCTACGCTCATACGGTCGTTGATGTGGGGATATGCTGTATTTTTCTTTGGGAAGGCCAAAAGTGAGACTGTGACCGTTCGCTTCATAAGATAGATCGTAATGTATACACGCCTCTTTCAGCGAGCCTGCTGGCGTGAGAATGTATTGAAAATCTTCAGGGTCTAATTGCCGTGTTAAATCATGAGACCGGTAAAGTCGAAACATACGGAATCCTTATCCTTCCATTTTAGAGGGATTTTCCGCCCCAACAGATTAATAATCAACCAATGAAATCTCTGAAAATATGATAGATCATTACCGATGATTGGAACCGCATGGACGCAAGACAAAAGCAGGCTGGTTGTTAGCCTGATGCTGGGATATTCGTTATTTCAATAGTTCCAATGCAGACATATGAACCGCTTCTTAGATAATTCTACAGCCTATAAGCTGTTTTTAAATAATACACCCTACAGGCTGTAAAAAGACGACCTTAGCGAATGAACCCTGTCCATTCGCCGAACTGCAACCGGGAAATCATTCAACCCAGCGTCTGGGGCCCAATCCTCCATTTCAAGTTTTTCGCGCGAAAAACTTGAAAAAATGGTGTGAATTAATTCTAACGCCAGATGATTAGGCTAAAAGCGACAAATCAGGGAATTTGTTTATCTCTACACAAAAGACACTTTTACGTGTCCTTTGTGTAGAGATAAACGGTAAAAATACGCTTTGATGCCACTGGCATCAATGCCCCACCGCATTCAGCTAAAACTTCCCAGCCCCATATACAAAACAACCTGTTCGCCCTTTCTGGATTTCCCCAGACTTCAGCACAATCGCTACAGGGAGATCCCAATGAAAATCGCGCCTTACCTGATAACACTGATGCTACCGTTTATCTCGTTATCTGCCAGAGCGGATTACCACACCCAAATTAACGCTGGAAATACCGTTTCTGGCGATGTTGTTGATGGCTCAAAGGGTAATCAGCACGTTTATGGCACGCTGACTGACTCCACCATCACTGGCCCCTACACCTATAGCTACGTTGGCGATGGCGGGCAAACCAATCACATCACTGTTACCGATCACGGTGAGCTGTTTCTGGAACCGGGCGGCAGCGCTTATGACACGCAGATAACCGCCGGTGGAGTTCTACAGGTGAACGGTTATTCTGAAAATACCTATGTGGATAGTGGCGGGCAGGTTTACGTTAACGCGGGAAACAATGGCGTCGAAGACCCAAACCAAGGCGGCCAGATTGTTAATACCACCGTCAGCGCTGGCGGCCTGGTCGTTAATCGCTACGGTATCGACACGAATACGGTTATTGAAGCAGGTGGCGAACTGGATACCGGCTGGAACTATCCATACGAAACCCGTAACACCGCCATATCCCGTGATACCGTTATACAAAACGGCGGCATTCAGCAAGTCAGCAACGGTGGAACAAGCGAAAATAGCCGGGTAGACGATGGTGGCGCATTAATCGTCACCGGCACATGGCACTACAATGTCGTCACCGACAGCCAGCCTTCGGCCTGGTATCGCGGCACCGCAGATAACACTGCTGTTTATGGCGTGATGCGAAATAAGGGTGGGTTCGACGAAAACACTACAATCCAATCCGGTGGACAATACACGCTAAGCGGTTATGGTCTCTCCCACCAACTCACTGTAGCACAGGGCGGCAGCGCCCAAATAAATGATGGTGCTCTGGATAGCTTCTGGCTCTATGGGATGATGGACGTCAACAGCCAGGCAACGCTGACAGGTACAGGCGTAGTGGGTAACAGTGGTGAACTGGTACTTCACGAGGGCGCAAAAACCTCCGGCCTGACCTTAACGCTGGATGGCGTACTTTCCCTGCAAAACGGAAGTGATGCTGGCCCGCATAATTATCAGATTGCAGGTCTGGAGATGAATGGCTGTACGGTGCTGTTTGACTCAACCTCCTTCGCCACACTGAGTATGGAAACGCTCTCTGGCAGCGGCAATTTCTGGATGAATACCAATATCGCCGCACAACAGGGCGATATGATTAACGTCTCCGGGGAAGCCAACGGCGATTTTGGGATCTGGATAAACGACACTGGCGAATCCCCCGCTGATCCACAGTCGCTACAGGTCGTACAAACCGGAGGTGGAGACGCGCAGTTTACGCTGTTGAACCCAAACCAGCAGGTAGACATCGGCACCTGGGAATATGGCCTCACTCCCGACGGTCAGGGCAACTGGTCGCTGACGCCGCAGGCAACTCCCACGCCATCAACTGAAGCCGTTCTGGCGATGGCAAATGTCACTCCCACCATTTTTCAGGCCGAAAGCCGTGCGCTGCAAACTCGCCTGGACGTTACTCGTTCCCGTCCGCATCAGGGAGAGCTATGGGTGCAGGCGCTGAGTAATCGCTTTGACGTTAACCGCACAGCTAATGCAGCTTATCACCAGCGGCTCGGTGGGCTGATGATGGGCTATGATAGAAGTCTTCCTCGCCAGACTGGCCTGCTTACACTCGGTATTGCAGGCGGCTACAGTCGTTCCGATCTTGATCTCGCCAACAACAGCGACGGCTCAGTAGACAGCTACAGCGCCGCGTTATACGCCAGCTATTATGATCAAAGTCGTTTCTGGCTGGACGGAATGCTGAAAGGAAATCTGTTTAACCAGCATCTTGATGCTCGCATGAGTTCCGGCGGCCATGCCGACGGCAGTTATACAATTCCCGGCCTGGGTGGCAATCTGATTGCCGGGTATGACGCCAGATTCGCCAATACCACCCTTTCCCCCTTTGCCGGTTTTACTGGCTTCATTTCGCAAAGCGATAATTACTGGCTATCGAACGGTATGCAGGCACATCCCGGCACGGCTAAATCCGCGCTGGGGCAATTCGGGTTCCGGTTGCGCCAGAATATTACTACTCACAGTGGTATGCAGTTCATTCCGTGGCTGAAGGTCGCGATGGAGCATGAGTTTGTGCATAACAACCCGGTCAGGGTTAATGATGATAATTTCAATAACGATATCGCCGGAACACGAGGAAATTATCAGGCTGGCATCAGCGCCGCTCTTACGCAACACACGCGTATTTACGCCAGCATAAATTACGAGAAAGGTGATGGGATGGAATCGCCGTGGACCGGGAATGCGGGTTTTAGCTACCGCTTCTAATAACGCCGTAAAGCTTCAGCGATAAACACCACGTTGTTCCATAAAAAGGTTTTAGTATTGATATACGCCCTGTTAATGGAACAAATCAGTCCTCCATTATGACAATTTACATCATAAATACGTCTATCGATATCGACCAACCGATAGGTAAAAGGGTGATGCCAGTGGCATCAAAATTTCCACCAAACAATCTTGCCACCTAAGTTCTCGCTTTTCCATTGCTTACAACCCCTCACACCGTCACTCTGCGCTGGAGCTAACGCTGAGCTGGAACGTTATGCCAGTCGTCATGTTTTAGCTGAGAGCAATCTATCTCAAAAATAATAAACATTGAGATAGTTGTACAAAACAGTCTATACTATCTCAAATAAATGAAATTTTGAGATAGACACATGCCAATCAAAAGACCACCGGCACTTATTCCATTTTCCCAGCTCACCGGGGCGGATCTGGAAGCCCACCAGCACTACAGCCGCGTGACGGACGATAAAGGCCGCTATCTTCCGTTTGACGAATTTTGCCGCCGCACAGCCAAAGGAGAAAATGTCGCTATCGCCTGGGCGCTTACGCGTCGGGCGCGTAACTCAGCCATGCAACGGATCAATTATCGCAACGAAGCAGGCGAGCAAGCGGGTTTTGTCCTTACACCTGGCATCATGTCAGTATGTGAGCTGGTAGATAAACACGCCACAAGGCTGGCACTTAAAGAGCTTACCACCCGGCTAAGGGGCGCAGGTAAAGAGTTAACGGCACTAAGCCTGGAAGAGCCAATTACCTCATCGCAACTGGAAGGCGCTAACACAACCACGCTTGTGGCGCGGAACATGCTGGAAAGTGGCAGGGCTCCCCGCACTGAAGATGAACACATGATCGCGGGTAATGCGCGATTGATGGACGAAATACCGGAACTTATTCAGGAGCCATTAACACCTGACTTGATTCGCCGCTTCCATGCCGTTGGCATGGGTGGAATTAACGACGAAAAATACCGTCCCGGCGAATTCCGTGATACCGATGATGTAGTGATCGCCGACTATGACGGTAACATTGTTCATCAGCCTCCAGCCGCCGCCAACCTGCCAGAACGTCTGCAAATAGTGTGTGATTTCGTGAACGACACCGAACACTACGTTCACCCGCTGGTAAAGGCCTGTATTCTTCACTTCATGATCGCCCACGAACACCTTTTCAGAGACGGTAACGGACGCACAAGTCGTGGGCTGTTTTACTGGTACATGCTGAAATCAGGGTATGACGTGTTTAAATACGTATCTATCAGCCATCTGCTGCATACCGCCCCGGCTAAATACGCTCACAGTTACCAGTACACGGAAACCGATGGTATGGATCTGACGTACTACCTTGAATATCAGACCCGTATTATCCATCGGGCAATGACAAGGCTCTTACAGCATGTAGACAAACTGGTTGCTCGCGCGGCCCGAATTGACCATTTTTTGTATCAATCAGGGAGTTTATCGCGGTTGAGCGGGCGACAAGTCACACTACTCAACATCATTCTGGCAGAGCCCGATAAGAAATATTCCGCAGCAGGCGTTGCTGAAGCGCTGGGCATATCGGATAACACTGCGCGTAATGACCTGCGGACTCTGGTGCGTGAAAATCTCTTAACCGAGATATCAGAAAACGACCAGAAAACAGTTTATAGGGTATCCCAGGATCTGAGCTAAACCCCGCAACAAAAACTGCCTCTGATAAATCAGCACAATGCTATGGGGATTAATGCCACTGAAATCACGCTAGCGCCTATCAATACCTGGCAACCGATAGGCTAAAGGGTGATGCCAGTGGCATCAAAATTTCCATCAAACAATCTTCCCACCTGCATTTTCGTTTTCCCATTGCTCACAACCCCTCACGCCATCACTCTGCGCTGCCCCCCATCTGCAACAGGAAACACATATGTCGGACTACACCTTCAACATGGGTCCCCTGCGTAGTGCGATCCATATTCAACTTCACACTCACAACGCCACCCGGCTTTGGACCGGACGGCGGGCGACCGAGAACGGCCCTGCGCCAATCATCGGAATGCCGCGCTTTATCGAAATTCTCAATCAGATGCGCATTGCCGCAGAGCATAACGATCCTTACGCCGATCTGTGGATGCTGCGTATGGAAGAGAAACTGGTGCAGTCGCGTAAGTTGATGCAAGTGATGCTGGATCAGGCGAAAGCCATGTTCAGCGAATTGCCAGAAGGCATCGATATAGAAAACTGTTTCAACGTGCAGCCTGCCCGCTTTCCGCTGTTTATCAACGCCCCGCTGGCCTATCAGGGTATTTATCTGCTGACCGACTTCGACCAGCTCGCACGCCAGCTTCTGCTGGCCTCGCATATCGCCATCATCTCCCGCAGGGAAATGCACAACAGGTTGAATAACGGCGCAACCGTTATCCGCAGCGCCTTCGGCCTGGCGCAGAAATATCACGGCTCCGGGCTGACCCGTCAGGAGTTTATCGACGATACACCGCAGGCCAAAGCCGCCATTGAACGTTTAGGCCCGCTGCCGGAGGCGATACTGAGCGGCAAACTGCGCTCATCGTTTTCATCACCGTTGCCTGGCAAGACCGAAAATCCCGGAGTGGCAGAAGATGAATAACCCCATAACCGGCTATCAGTCGCTGGCTGATGAAGACTATAAAATGCTGGCTTACGTCTCCTCGCTAAAAGGCCTTTTAAAGCCTTTTAAGAGTAAGGGGGAGCTGGAGCTGCTGGAGAGCAACGCCCAAAGCGTGCGCGAGATGATGGAGCCATTGATGCAGCGTCTAATCCGGAGCGCCAGACGCTACCCCGTGCGCCAGCTTCCGCTGATATTTACCATCGGCCCGGCACCGTCCGGCGCGAACTTTTTGCGCTGGCGGAACCAGCAGAACAACAAATCCGGCACCCCGGCATTCAGCAACCTGATTGGCGATCCCAAAATCCCGCAGCGCGCCAGAGATGCCTTACTGGAAATCGAGCGGGATCGCATCGTGTTCAATATGCAGATGTCGGTACTGACCTTCATCATCCGCCAGGCGCGGGAGTGTCAGGAAAAGATGAACCAGGCAGAAAAGCTGTATCAGGGGCGGCAAAATAGCTGACGCAGGACATGAATTGCCGCACGACACTAAACGGCTGCGCAATTACTCTCAATGTACTTATATCAGCGCGGCATGTTTTGCTGGTTCGCGCTCGTGACGCTCCCGTCACGCAAAACAACCTTTACACTCCTGTTCAGTATCATTCCGGGTGGATAGCCAGGCGACAGCCGTCTCGCTATCCGCCCGGACCTCCTGCATTTTTCCGGTGCCCACCGGATAACAACGGGATCCGTTTGTGCGCAAGCGCCAGTTATTGCGATTTACACTGCTGACAGAAATCGCGCGTAACCCTACGCGGCCAGTGTCCCTTCAGCCCGCTGCACCTTAACAGCCTCCGTGCGGAACACGATATTTAAGGTGCAGCAAACAGAATATCGCCTTGCAATTTCCCTTCCCCCTCGTTTAAATCCCCTTGCTTATCCGGTAGCCGGAACCTGCACGCTACCCGCCGTAAGGCGTGGTTCCATCGCCTTTTAATTGCGCAGCATCACCCTGGCGCATCCCTTTCACCCGATGTACTCTGCATATCACCAGGTAACGCGTGTAGCCACGCGAGAGGATCCTATGAACGAGAAAACTTACTTTAATCTGTACACCAGCGGTCTGGGTTACGTTAACCGTGTCCGCACCGTCACCCCAAAACGCGGCGAACCCTTTTTATGCTGTGACATTGCCGCATTAAGCGGGGCTGCCGATGACGTGGACTATGTCCGCTTTGACTGCAAAGTCACCGGCAGCGAAGCGCGTAAGCTGATTGCCCGCTGCGAGCAAGCGGTCAATGAAAAGCGCAAGGTGCTGATCCACTTCCGCCTGGGCGACCTATACGTCGATATGTTCACCTACAGCAAAGGCGAGCGTAAAGGCGAAACAGGTGTCAGCCTGAAAGCCCGGCTGCTCTATATTGGCCTTGTCAAAATCGACGGCGAAGTCGTCTGGCAGGCCGGAAATCAGGAAACAGAGGCAGAAGCTGATGCAGCCTGAATCTTTATCGTGACGCCCACTCCGGGCGTCTTTTTTTCACAACCGAAAAACAATTTCGCGTTGTCTGCCTTCTCATCATTGCGCACCCTCTGGCTATTCCTCATAAGATTCAGAGAGACAATGGCGCGAATAACAGGATGGATTATCACACTGCTGATGCTGGGCGGCTGCACCGCGCCCCAACGGCCCATTGCACCTGTGCCAAAACCCGCAACACTACCAGCGCCTGAAGTGGTGCGCTATGACCGTTACCTGCTTATTAACACCCGCCCTGACGAAGCCCAGCGCAACCCGCTGCACCAAATCGTCAACATCAACCTGCCGCTAAACCTGAAGCTCACCGTTGGCGACGCCTTTGCCTGGCTGCTGAAGCAGAGCGGCTACAGCCTGTGCGTCGATGACCATCCAACGCAGTTTCTGGCTGGCAAACCGCTGCCGCTTTCGCAATACCGGCTCGGCCCGATGCGGCTGGAAGAGGCGCTGAAAACGCTGGCCGGGCCGGGCTGGCTGATGCAGACCGACGTACTGAACCGCGAAGTCTGTTTTCACCTGAACATACCGGGAACGGGAGACCATCATGCTTAAACGTCTGGCTTACCTGGCTACCGGTGCAGCTCTCCTGCTGCTGGCAGCGGCGGTGTTCTGGTGTTTCAACCGCCTGAATGCCCAGGCGCTGGCGCAGCAACAGACACAACGCCAGATAGCGCAATGGCATGACCAACCGCAGCCAGACAGCGATTATCGCGAGCTGGAGGTTACCGTAAAAAACATTACCGGGCGCACCGAAGCCCTTACCCGGCAGCTTGACGATGCCGCCAGCGCTCAGGCCGAACGACTTAACCCCATCAACGAACAGCTCAATGAACTGAAGGGACAAATCCAGGCCCTGAGCGCCAGTTATCAACACCTGCAACAACAAACCGCCACGCGCAGCCGCGCAAAGGCAAAACACCCCGTCTCATCTCCGCTTTGGGCCGCAAAGGCCCCTTTTTCTCTAATCAGCAGCGAGTTTCGTGCCGGGCGGCAGTTCGCCGTCATCGCGCCATCCGGTTATCGCTCGCTCTCACAGCTTCAGCTTGTGGCCCCCGGCGACAACGTGCAGGGCTGGCAATTGCTACAACTGGACGGCAGTCACGCCACTTTCCGTAAAGGCGGGCAGCGGCTGACACTGAACGCCGGAGAGTAAAACCGATGCGCAGATACCTGCTGCTGTGCCTTCTGCTACTGCCGCTGTTCGCCAGCCCGCAGCAAACCCGTATTGAAGAACAGGCCATCACTCACACACAGGCGCAGCAGTGGGGGCTGACCGACAGCGAATGGCAGCTCTACCAGCAACTGCGTCAGGGCGAGCGCGGCATCTGGTCGCCGGGGCTCGATCCCCTCACCACCCTCGGCGTGGAGGCCAGCAGCGACGCCGAACGCCAGCGCTTCGCCGAGCTGCTGGCCCGTAAAGAACATCAGCGGGTGGAGAAAGAGCTGGCGTTCCAGCGTGCCTACGACCAGGCGTGGAAGCGGCTTTACCCGACGCTGACGCCCATCCGCAGTGTCGTCCAGCCACGTCTGGCGCTGTTCGTCAGCGAAAAATGCCCGGCCTGCGAGACGCTGGCGCAGAAGCTCATCAACGACGACCGCCCGCTGGACATCTGGCTGGTCAACAGCCATAACGACGATGCCAGCCTGCAACGCTGGGCGCAGCGCCAGCATATTGATATGCGCAAGGTCGAACGCGGGCAGATAACGCTTAATCACGATAACGGACGCTGGCAACGCCTCGGTGGCGGAAAGCTGCCGTTATTGCTGGAACAACAGGGGGAGCAATGGCGTCCCGTCTCTGCGCCATGATAGTCGGCCTGCTTATCAGCACTCACGCCAGTGCCGTGCCGCCACTGTATGCGCAAATCGCCCGCCAGCAGCAGATTCCGGCAGAGCTGCTCTACGCGGTGGCCCGCGCGGAAAGCGGTACTCGACTGGCGCAGGGGTTACATCCGTGGCCGTGGACGCTGAATATTGCCGGAACCGGCTACCGTTACCCCAGCCGTTCTTCAGCCTGCCGGGCATTGCTGGCCTTCGCCCGTACCCGCAGCCTGAAACGCATCGACGCAGGGCTGGGACAGATTAATCTCGGCTGGAACGGGCAATGGTTCCCCTCGCTGTGCGCCAGTTTTGATCCGACGGACAATCTCACCGTCACCGCCCTGCTGCTGCGTCAGCACTACAATGCCTCCCCCGGAAGCTGGCTGGACGCTGCCGCCCGCTACCACCACCCCGCCGGAGGCAAACCCGCCGCCATCTACCGCCACAAAATCAGCCAGCAAATCCGGCTGCTCTCCGCATCAGGGACGTCGCCATGAAACACCTGATTCCAGCCATGTTGCTGTTTACTGTCACCGCGATTGCCGGGCCTGCCGTTCCCATGCAGGCGCTGGATGAGGCCCGGTTACTGCCAGTCGTCACCCACAATCTGCATCTCGGCCAGCAACCCCGGCTGGCGCTCAGCCTGCCGGGAATGACGCCACTGTTTTTAATCGGCGACGATCCACAGTCCACAGAATGGCTGCGCCAGCACCGGGACGCATTAAAAACCCTGCACGCCACCGGGCTGGTCGTGAACGTCGCCACGCTGGCGCGGTTGAATGCCCTGCGGACCATCGCTCCAGCGTTAACGCTGCTGCCCGTCAGCGCCGACGATATGGCAAAACATCTGCCCATCACCGCCTATCCGGTCCTGATCACCGACAAGGGGCTGGAACAGTGAGGCTCGATTTTATCCTGCGCCCGGCGGTGGAGCTTTACAGCGCCAGCGCGGCCCTGCTGGCGGCAGTATGGTGCATCGTGGCACCACAAATGCTGCTGCTGACGCCTTATTCCGGCTGGCTGCTGGCGCTGGCCTTGATTGCACTGTCTGCCCTGCGGCTAAAACAGGGGATTCGCATCCTGCGCTTTCGCCACCGCGTGCGCCATCTGCCGCTCTGGACGCTCTCTGCCAGCCGTATCCCGCTGTTACCCGACGCCCTGTTTCTCGGGCGCGGCTTTCGCTGGCTACCCACGCATACCCAGCGGCTGTATCTGTGCCGTCTGCCGCAATGCGAGCACTGGCTGCGGACAGACCGCCCTTCCACCAGCGGCGGCGATCCGTTGCTGCACGGCGTGGAACTGCGCGAAGGCCACGTCACGTTGCCGCTACGAGACCGACCCGGACATACGTTAGTGCTCGGCACCACCCGCGTCGGTAAAACCCGGCTGGCGGAGCTGCTGATTGCCCAGGATATTCGCCGTGGTGACACGGTGATTGTTTTTGATCCCAAGGGTGATGCCGACCTGCTGCGCCGCGTGTGGGCGGAGGCGCACCGCGCCGGACGGGAAAGCGTCTTCTGGCTGTTCCATCTCGGCTGGCCGGAGATTTCCGCCCGCTATAACGCCGTCGGGCGCTTTGGTCGCATCTCGGAGGTTGCCAGTCGCATCGCCGGACAGCTTTCCACCGAAGGCAACTCGGCCGCCTTCCGCGAGTTCGCCTGGCGCTTCGTCAACATCATCACCCGCGCCCTGGTGGCGCTGGGCCAGCGACCGGATTACGCTCGCATCGCCCGTCACGTTATCAATATCGACGAACTGTTTATCGACTACGCCCGCGTCTTTCTGCCCGGTCACGACCGCCAGGCATGGGACAACGTGGTACGGATTGCCGGTGGCATCACCGAGAAAAACACGCCGCGTAACCTTCAGGGCCGGGACAGCTACGTCGTCGCGCTGGAGCAGTACCTTTCCACCACCCGGCTGCATGACCCGATCCTCGACGGCCTACGTTCTGCCGTGCGCTACGACAAAACCTATTTCGATAAGATCGTCGCCTCGCTGCTGCCGCTGCTGGAAAAACTGACTACCGGGAAAATCGCGCAACTGCTAGCCCCGGACTACGGCGACCTCAACGACCCACGCCCGGTGTTTGACTGGCAGCAAGCGATTCGCCAGCGAGCGATTGTCTATGTCGGGCTGGATGCGCTGTCTGACGCAGAGATTGCCGCCGCCGTGGGTAACTCGATGTTTGCCGATCTGGTCAGCGTCGCCGGGCATATCTACAAGCACGGCGTGATGGACGGCCTGCCGCAGACGGAAGAAAAAGCAGCCATCAACCTGCACTGCGATGAGTTCAGCGAGCTGATGGGCGATGAATTTATTCCGCTAATAAATAAAGGCGGCGGCGCGGGCGTGCAGGTCACGGCCTACACCCAGACGCTCTCCGACATCGAGGCCCGCATCGGCGATCGCGCCAAAGCGGGCCAGGTGGTCGGCAACTTCAACAGCCTGATCATGATGCGGGTACGGGAGACTGCCACCGCCGAATTGTTGACGAAGCAACTGCCGCAGGTGGATGTGCTCAGCAACAGCGTCAGTTCCGGCGTCACCGACAGCACTGACGCTCAGGGTAATATCGGGTTTTCCAGCAACACCCAAGATCGCGTGAGCAGCGTACAAGTGCCGTTACTGGAACCCGCCTCACTGGTACAGCTCCCCAAAGGTCAGGCGTTTGCTCTGCTGGAAGGCGGCCAGCTCTGGAAATTACGTATCCCGTTACCGGACGCAGCGCACGATCCGCTGATGCCGGAAAACATCGCGCAAATCGCCCGTGATATGGAAAAACAATACGACAGCGCGCCCGTATGGTGGAACCGCCCGGAGGCAGTTGTAACGGAGAAAAACGACCCTATTTTATGGCTGAACGACAGCGAAACCACGGAGAAACATACCGATGATACCCCGGACACACCGCCAGCTCGTGAGCGTTGAAGTGATGTGGCCTGCGCAAACGCTGCCTCTTCCCCTGCAACAGGCGGTAGATGCGTTGACGCAGGGAGAGACGCCTGATCAGATTATCGCCCGGATGAATTTACAGGGTTTTCAGGCATGGCGCGAACCTGCATCGCCGCAGGATGAACACGATATTTTTCAGGTTCGACTGGATGAGGCTCACGAGGCGCGATTCCTCTGCCGCTACGTCACGCTACCGCTGCACTGATGCCCGACCATGCTCCACAACCTGTGCGCCGCCCCGGTCTGCTCGGCTGGATCGCATTGCTGCCCGGCGTGCTGGTTGGCTTTTGCCTCGGCGCATGGATGCTGGCGATAGCGCTGGAATGGCTGGGCGATGCATTTTTCTGGCGGAACACCTGCGCCAGCCACAGTGAACAGGTATTGCAGGCGACATGGCAGTGGTGGCGGGGTTCCGCTGGCGCACCGGTGTGGTTAGTTGAAAATCTAGCGCTTATCAGCGATACATTGCAGCAAGGGATTGCGGCGCTGATTCATTCGCTCAACGGACAGAGCGGGTTGTTCTGGACGGAAACCGTCACTACTGTGATCCGCTGTGCGTTAATGTCTGCGGGCAATGTCACCCTCACCTTTCTGCTGCGGCTGGCGATTTTGTTGCAGGCGCTGCCGCTGTTTGCGCTCACCATTACCATTGGCCTTATCGACGGGCTGGTAAGACGCGACTTACGGCGGTTCGGCGCAGGCCATGAGTCCGGTTTTGTGTATCACCATGCCAGACGTATGATCTCATCCTGCTTGATAGCAACGGGACTAATGTGGCTGGCGGTGCCGATTTTTCTTGTACCAGAGTATGTGTTTATACCAGCGGCAGCAGGGATTGGGCTGGCAGTATCCATGACCGGCGGATCTTTCAAAAAATACGTTTGATGTCATCATTTCCAGCCCAACGGATACAACTCTCGCTGGCAATGTTTATGCTGCGACAAACACCGTACATTGACTTTTCACTCACTAAATAGTTTACTTTTTTTATTATAGTTACACTCTGAGTGAATCTATGACATCAAAATTAAACTGGCTGTTGCAAAACACCTCTCCGGGAAGCCTGGTTTTACAATCGTGGCTGACCCGGAACAACATATCGCCTTCTCTGGCCTTTAAATACGCGCAAAATGGCTGGTTAGTAAAACTACGGGCTGGCGTTTATGCGCGCGCAGGACGAGAACCAGACTGGAGTGATGCGCTATGGTGTCTGCAAAGCCAGCTTGAAGCGTCGGTGCATCTGGCCGGACTGAGCAGTCTCTCCTGGCAGGGCCGTTCCCATTACCTACAACTTAAGCAGAATCAATGCTGGCTTAGCGTTGAAAACAAAGCGATATTGCCCAAATGGTTTAAAGAATTTCCCGGCGTTGAGTGGCTGATGGTGTCAGCTCTGAAGCTTCCTCAACTGGACGAGAAGTACCGAACCGAGCTTGAGGTTAAAGGGAAAAGAATAACCGCCAGTACGCCAGAACTGGCAGCCTATGAGCTGTTAAGCGCAGTACCTCAGGAAATCTCATTTGAGCACGCTGCCGAGCTTTTTCAGGGCTTGGTTAATCTCAACCCACGTAAAGTGGAGAGGCTGCTTACGCTCAGCCAGTCAGTACAAACCAAGCGCCTGTATCTGTTTTTCGCCAGTTTCTATGAACATGCATGGTTCAAACGCGTGGATACCAGCAAAATCGATCTGGGATCGGGCAACCGACAAGTCGTTGTTAATGGCAAGCTGAACACGCGATACCAGATTACTGTGCCCAAAAATTTTACTAAGAAGGGAATAAGCCATGGATAAAGCCTCCCCCTACTACCGCCAGGTCGCCCTGCTGGTGCGAGCATTACCCTATGTTGCTAACGAGCCCTGTTTTACGCTGAAAGGCGGAACGGCGATCAACTTATTCATCCGTGATTTTCCCCGATTGTCCGTTGATATCAATCTGGCCTACATCCCGCTGGAAAGCAGCTTGTTATTATATAGAAAAAGCCATTAACTTATCGCTAATGGCTTTTTCAGCTATTTATTTATACTCTTATTAATATCAGCCAACCAGTCGAGCGCGCCAGGCGTCCGGATCCACGCCAGCAAGTTATTATTCACATACTCTATGGCTTCATCACAACCACCCGCAGTTATATATCCTTGGTTATTTTCATAAAGTTTAGTTCTTCCTTTTAAAAACACAGGAATATAATGATTACCCGAAATTGCCTCACGGGCAGCAGCATCAGCAGACGATGATTTATCTCTGAATGCCAGAAGCGCAGTTGTATACAGAAAAAATGGACTGCTATCATCAGGGTAACTAGCAAGCAACACCTTCAGTTCATTGATCATTTCGAGGTCAAGATAATGACTCGATAATATATACCTTACGCCCTGATTATCATTAGGATTCAGCTCTAACATTTCTTGATAATTCGAAATAGCCTTATCATAATACCCAATATCCCATAAACATGACGCCAGACAAGCTCTTGCTCGCATATATGGACGGGTTTCTATAATACTCCAGCAATCGCCTTTAAAATCTGAAACAGGCGCTTCCAGCGCTTTTTCTCCTACATAAACTGCATTTTCCAGATAAGCCAATTTGCTGAGAGGGCTGTCACCTGAAATATAGCTGTAATAAGAATAAGCATCAGCACAGAGCGGGGATTTTCTTAACGCTTTTTTGATTAGCTGAATTGCATTGATAGCATCATCAGCATCCCAGGCATCATACATAATCTCTTGCGCTTCATGGAGTGCGTTCTGAATGGCTTCAGGATCCGTTTTTTCAACATAGTTATCTATCTTCTTTCTGCCCGGAAATTTGATTTCCATCTGATTTTCCCCCTGACTAAGATTGATGCAGCACTTTAATATGTCACCACATATGCTGTGGGTATTTTACCTTATAAAATGCTGACAAAGTATCTACCGCAAATACTTGAAGCCCCCAAAGCTGATAAGGCGCACAGATACTCAAAAACGTTAGCTCACGCATTCTTAATTTCTGCGTGAAATGGCCATCGCATTTAGCGCAAATTTGCAGGTAAAACCCATTCTGTTGCAGGCAACCAGCATGCTTAAAGTTCTCCTGAACATTGTCAGCCTGTTTATAACCAGTTCCGCTTTCGCCGCCTCCCTCACCGAGCGCGAAGAGTTAACCCTGTCCCTCAACCAGCTAACTCAAATCGAAGCCTCGCTCCACCGCGCCCAGAAAAGCGCCAGAACCGGCATCAACGAGCGTTACTACTTCGACTATCCGCGTATCCATAGCGATATCACCACGCTGCGTAGCGGGATTGAACATTACCTCACCCCCACCCGCGCCCAGCCGCGAGATACGCCAACGCTGGTCGGGCAATACCGTGAGGAGAAAACCACGCCATGAGCCCAGAACAAATCAGCGCCTTCCAGGATGCCAGTCTGGTCAAGCCCGATGCCGTCAGCCTGGTGATGCTCGGCCTGTTCAGCGCCTTTCTGCTGCTGTGGGTGGTCTGGGTGCTGAATGATGCCTACCGGGGCGTGGCAACGGCGCGGGTGAGCTGGCGGGCGCTGGGCAGCATCGGCGGGCGAACCATCTTACTGCTGCTGGTCAGCTTCTGGCTGGTACTGAGCTAACGGATTTGAGGAGGCAAAATGAACAAACGCATCTTCAGATGGCTACTGTGGTTCCCGGCCCTGCCTGCATATGCCGATCTACCCGAGATGGAAGACCCTTCACGCGGACAGGGTGACGGTATCATGGAAACGTTACAGAACTACGGCTATGACATCGTGATCCTGATGACGCTGGGCATCTGCGCCGTGGGCTTTCTGGTGGTCGCCAACAACTGCATCGCCACCTACTCCGAGATTCAGGGCGGGCGTAAGCAGTGGAAAGATTTAGGCGCAATGGCAGGCGTCGGTGCGGTTCTGCTGGTGATCACCATCTGGTTGCTCAACCAGGCCTCGGACATCCTGTGAGCCATGAGCACTATCCCCTTTCTCCCGGAACGGCTGAACCGCGAGCCTGCGGTGTTTCGCGGTCTGACGGTCAGCGAGCTGCTGATAGCGCTGCTTGTCGGGCTGACCGCTGGCGCAGTCGTTGGAGTCATTCCGGCGATATTGTGTCGCAACTGGAGTCTTATCCCCAGTAGCGCCCTGCCCGGTGGTGCGCTGGCGATCCTCTGCGGCGGGCGCTGGCTGGCACGACTAAAACGTGGGCGTCCGGAGAGCTGGCTGTACCGGGCGCTGGAGCTGAAACTGGCCCGTTTCGGTATCGGCACTCAGCGTTTTGTTCTGCATGATGGCGTCTGGGCCATTCGCCGGAGCCGACGATGAGCACCTTTAAGCACGCGCTGGCCGCGCGGGATGCGCATATCCGCACCCTGCATATTGCGCTGGTTGCGTTATTCCTGCTGGCATCAGGTATGGGATTCGGCTGGTACAGCGCCCCACGCCAGCTCACGGTGTACCTGCCGCCGGATCTCCGCGCCGCCAGTCAGCGTCCGTGGTGGGAAGTGCCGCCAGCCACGGTGTACGCCTTCGCATTTTCGGTGTTTCAGCAGATTAACCGCTGGCCGACCAACGGCGAGGCCGATTATCCCCGCAACCTCAGCGCCCTGCGGGCTTACCTTACTCCCGGCTGCTACAGCCAGATTGACCATGAGTTTCGCCAGCGTCTGCAAAACAGCGAACTGCGCGACCGGGTACGCGGCGTGTATGAAATCCCCGGTCGGGGGTTCAGTGACAAGCGGGTGCAGATCCTCGACCGCGATAACTGGATTGTGACGCTGGATCTGACCGTCGATGAGTATTTCCACTCTGAACCCGTTAAGCGGACGATGGTCCGTTATCCCATCAAAGTACTGCGCTACAACATCGATCAGCAGAAAAATCCGTGGGGGCTGGCGCTAGATTGCTTCTCCTCGCCACCGCAGAAGCTGGAGGCGGCTAAACCATGAATATCCGCCCACTGCTAATCCTGCTGGTTGCCCTGCCCCTGCACGCCGTCAAACTGGTGAAATGGGAGCGCATCCCGCTGCCGGTGGCGCTGAACACCGGGCAGGAACGGATCATCTTTGTGGATCGCAATGTCCGGGTGGGTTATCCCGCCGCGCTGGAAGGCAAGCTGCGCATTCAGAGCAGCAACGGCACGCTGTACCTGCTTGCCAGCCAGCCGTTTGCCGCTACCCGACTGCAACTTCAGGACACAGAGAACGGTGAGCTGATTTTGCTGGACGTCTCCGCCAGCAAGGGCGAGCACATCAGGGAACCGATACGCATTGTCCGCGAAGAGAAGAAAACGCCTGATGCGAAGCCCGATGCAGTTCCAGAACCCTCCACGCCGCTTCCGGTCGCGCTCACCCGCTATGCCGCGCAGATGCTGTATGCCCCGTTACGCACCGTGGAACCTTTGCCGGGCGTGCAGCCCGAAGGCGTGCGGCTGGCAAAAACCATCACCACCCTGCTACCCGCGCTACCCGTCAGCGCCATACCGATCGGCGGCTGGAAGCTGGATCATTATCATCTGGCGGCGATCCGGCTTCAGAATAAGAGCACCACCCGGCTGGAACTCGATCCGCGCCAGCTTCAGGGGCGGTTTTACGCCGCCTCCTTCCAGCATCGCTGGCTGGGGCCTGCGGGCAGCGCCGAAGACACTACCGTGCTCTATCTCATCACCCACAATCATCGTCCTGAACAGGCGATTCTGCCAGAGCCAGCGCCGGAGAAGAAAAAATGAAGCTTCAGGCCAATATCCTGCTGCGGGTTCTGACGCCGCTCATCCTGCTGGCGGGCTGCGTCCTGCTGTTTCATGCCTGTCAGGATCGCAAAACCACACCGTCAACATCCTCTGCGCCTGCAACGCCCCTCAGCCACGACGAGCTGAAAGCGCTGGGGATTGAGGGCGACACGCCCGCCGATACCGTTGCCACGCTGGTCGGCCAGATGAAACTCTGGCGCAAGGAACTGGAAACGGTAAAGGCCAGTAATGCCGCACTGGTGCAGGAAAATCAGCGCCTGCGTGAGCGCGAGCAGAATACCGACAGCCGCATTAGTGAGGCCATTAACCGCCAGCAAACCAGCGCCTCACAGCAGCAAAACGAATTGCTCAACTCGCTACAAACGCAGATCCAGCAGCTTAAGGGCAACAGAACAACGGATGACTCGCTGGCCGGGCTGGGAATTGATGAGCCGGAAGCGGCTTCAGGCGAACCACTGCGCTGGATAGCGCCCGCCGATGCCCTGCCAACCGATAAAAACGGTCGTCCGTTGCAACCTGCGCTGGCCTTTCCTTCTGCGATGCATAGCCCTACACCACAACCTGAAGCTTCACCGCCCGCCGCCGTCAAACCGGTCTACACCCTGCCGCAGAACAGCACGTTAATCGGCTCGGTGGCGATGACCGCGCTGTTGGGGCGCATTCCGCTTAACGGCAGCGTCACCGATCCTTACCCGTTCAAGGTGCTGATTGGCCGCGATAACCTCACCGCCAACGGCATCGAGTTGCCCGATATTGAAGGCGCGGTGATCTCCGGCAGCGCCACCGGCGACTGGACGCTCTCCTGCGTACGCGGGAGCTTAACGTCAATCACCTTTGTCTTCCGCGACGGCACGGTACGCACGCTGCCTGCTGAAGGCGACAAAACCGGAAGCGGCACGGAAGGCAATATCGGCTGGCTGTCCGATCCTCACGGCCTGCCCTGCATCCCCGGCGAACGCAAATCCAACGCCGCCGAATATATCGGCTCGCAGTTCCTGCTGGCCGGATCGTCCGCTGCCGCACAGGCGCTGGCGAACAACCAGACCACCTCCACCGTGGAAGATGGCTCCATCACTACCGCGCTGACGGGCGACAGCGGGCAGTACGTACTCGGCCAGGCGCTGGGCGGCGGCCTGAAGGAGAGCGCCGACTGGTTTAAGCAGCGCTACGGCCAGATGTTCGACGCCATTTACGTGCCTCCCGGCCAGGCCGTTGCTATCCATATCACCCGCCAGTTAGCCATCGACTACGATCCTGACGGACGGCGGGTGAACTACCGCACGGCGGGCGAACGCACTGGAGACCTGGACTAATGCGTACTCTGATTTTACTGTTGTCGCTGCTGCTGAGCGCCTGTAGCACCGACCAGAAAACGCTGCTGCCAGTGGATGAAAACACCACCATGCTGAACATCTGGGGCCGACAGAATAATGATGCGCAGGCGTTGTACGACGCGCGCTCAGTCCTGCGTCGCCCGCTGGATGACGCCACAATGACCGCGCAACAGCAGCAGGCCACACGCAGCGACGGCAATGCCACGAAGGCGCTGTTCCGGCGGCTGCCGAATCCGGATCTGGAGATGTATATTTTTCCCCATCTGGCAGGCAGCGAAGGCGTCCCGGTGCCGGGCTACACCACCGTCTTCCCCTTCTATAACCGAGTGCAGTACGCCCTGCCCGGCGAGCGGACCGATCCGCTGTGATGATGCGTAGCGGCACCTTGACCGAACAGACGGTGGACGGCCTGTACCAGAAAGGTGCGTCGTTCGTCGATTTTCTGCCGTGGGTGGAGTACCAGCCGGAAAGCAAAACGCTGCTGCTGGATGACGGGCGCTCGGTCGGCGCGGTGTATGACATTACGCCTTTCGGCACCGAAGGTCGTTCCCCGGCTCGGCTGGAAGAGTTACGCGATATCCTGAAGGACGCACTCCAGGACAGCTTCACGGAATACGATCGCCATCCGTGGGTGGTGCAGTTTTACTGTCAGGACGAAGACGACACCGCAGGCTGGCTGGCCGCACTGCATGACTACGCCGTACCGGAGGCACAGAACTCTGATTTTACCCGCGCCTGGCTGAATGAGATGGAGCGCCACCTGCACGCGGTTTCCCGCCCGGAAGGCTACTTCCTGGATGATGCCATCAGCCATACCCGCTGGCGTGCTCAGCAACGACACACGCGAATGGTGGTCTACCGCTGGCTACCCAATAAATCCCGCGATCCGCTGGAAGACTCCCCGGAAGAGGCGCTGAACACCGTCTGTGAACGTATGGTCTCCGCGCTGTCGGGCGCGGGTATTCACGCCCGCAGGCTGGAGTGTGAGGCCATTCGTCACTGGCTGCTACGCTGGTTTAATCCTGCCCCGCAGATGGCCGACTCACCCCGGCAATTCTGGCAACAGATGGCGCAGCAGGATGACACGCCGGAGCTACACGACTTTGCCGAGAGCCTGCTGTGTAGTGAACCACGCTCGCAGGTCGCGCAGGGAACATGGCTATTCGACCAGCGTCCGCATAAGGTCATCGTGCTGGACAGGCTGCGTAAACCGCCCACCGTCGGCCATATGACCGGAGAGTCCGCACGCGGCGACGGCATTAACGCGCTGTTCGATCTGTTGCCGGAAGGGGTGATTATGGCGCTGACCATCGTCGTCTGGCCGCAGGACCGGCTGGAGGAACATTTAAGCCGCCTCAGCGACCGCGCCATCGGCGAGAACGTCGAATCGGAGTACACCAAAAAAGACTGCCAGGAGGTGCGCCACTGGCTGAAGGACGGACACAAACTCTACCGCAGTTCGCTGGCGTTTTATCTTTCCGCCCCGGATAACGGCGAACTGACTAAGCGCGTGCGCAGCCTGAACAGCCTGCTGCTGAATGCGGGGATGGTTCCGGTACAGGAGAATGACGAGCTCGCCCCGCTCAGTTCGTGGCTACGCTGGCTGCCGATGTGCTTCGATCCGGCGCGGGACAAACGCCAGCTCTACACCCGCTTCAGCTTTGTGCAACACCTTGCCAACCTGCTGCCGCTGTTTGGCCGCGAGAGCGGCACCGGGCATCCGGGTGTCAGCTACTTTAACCGGGGCGGCGGGATGCTGTGCTGGGACCCGCTTAACCGCGAGGACCGCGCCCAGAACGGGCACCTGCTGCTGCTCGGCCCGACCGGCGCAGGCAAATCCGCCACCCTGAACGCCAAAATCGCGCAACTGATGGCGCTGCACCGTCCGCGTCTGTTTATCGTCGAGGCGGGCAACTCGTTCGGGCTGATGGCCGATTACGCCCGCGAGCATGGCCTGACGGTGAATAAAATCAGCCTTAAACCCGGTTCCGGTATCACGCTGCCGCTATTTGCTGATGCCTGGAAACTCGCAGAGAGCGACGCGCCTTCAGCAGAACCGGATGATGACGATCCCGAAGACGCCGATAACGAGCAGCGCGATCTGCTGGGCGAGATGGAGATTACGGCCCGGCTGATGATCACCGGTGGCGAGCTAAAAGAAGATGCCCGCCTCACCCGCTCCGATCGGGCATTAATTCGCGAAGCGATTCTGCACGCCGCCCGGCTTACCGCCTGTGAACAAAGACAAACGCTGACACAGGATATCCGCGATGCCTTGTTCACGCTGGCACAGGATGCGGCGCTACCGGAATCCCGCCGTAACCGGCTGTGGGAGATGGGCGAAGCGATGAATATGTTTTGCTCCGGGTTTGAGGGGGAGCTGTTTAACCGCGAGGGCGAGGCGTGGCCGGAAGCGGATATCACTCTGGTGGATCTGGCGATGTTTGCCCGCGAAGGATATGAAGCACAGCTGGCGATTGCCTACATCTCACTGATTAACCACATCAACAACCTTGGCGAACGCGACCAGCATCTGGCCCGGCCCATCGTTAACATCACCGATGAGGCGCATATCATTACCGTTAACCCGCTGCTAGCGCGGTTCCTGACGAAGGGCTCGAAGATGTGGCGCAAACTCGGCATCTTTTTGTGGCTTGCCACCCAGAACCTGGCGGATTTTCCCGATGAGGCGAAGAAGCTGCTTAATATGATTGAGTGGTGGGAGCTGCTGGTGATGCCACCCGAAGAAGTGGAACAGGTCAGTCGCTTCAAATCCCTGACGCTGGAACAGCGCCAGCTCCTGCTCAGCGCCACCAAAGCGCCGGGGAAATATACCGAAGGCGTAGTACTTTCACCAAGAGTGGAAGCGCTGTTCCGGGTGGTCTCCCCTGCCCTGTGGCTGGCGCTGGGAATGACGGAGAAACACGAGAAGGCGGAGCGGATGCGGATTATGAGGGAGTTTGGGTGTAGTGAGCTGGAGGCGGCGATGAGGGTGGCGGAGGCTAATGCTATTACCAGCGACGTCACAACATAATATTGTCGATGTGTTCACATAAATCGTCCGTTCATGAATCATGAACCCGTTCCTATCATGAATAAGCGTCAGCAAATACATACAAATTAATAATGTAAATATTCAAATATCTGTATATCCAATCGTAAATTGAATACTTATATTCGTTTTGTTATTCATTGAAGCAATACATTTAACATCAAGAAAATTTACCATTATAATATTCCGTAAACTCATACACAATGATGTTTTAGGTCTTATTGAAGACAATTGGTTAAACCCATTTTTTAATATAATTTGTAACAATTAGGTTATGGTAACACTTATCAAAATGTCTATTCTCTTGTAAATTACCATCGATTTTCTTCCTGCAAAAATGATGTAAATTTGAGTCATTCATTTGAATATGGGATAACTATATGGCAGACATAGAAGGGATAGCTCGGAGGATATACGATATCGCTGTTTCTCCTGATACAGTTACAGGGCTTATCAATGGTGGATTATCTGTTCCCTTAGATTATGGTTATCTAATTTACGGTATCTTTGATACGGATACAAGATATGAACGTGAAACCGAAAGAATCCGTATGATGACCGCTATAAGACACGATATCCTTAATTATGAAAACATCGTTAGCGCAGTTAAGTTGGTCTTCCAGTTATTTAATAAATACCTATCCGAATCAGAACAAGATAACATATACAGAAGCGTAGTTACCTCTATTGTGGGCAGAATCTCCACGAATGTTATCGCATCTAACATCGCTAAAGCTGTTATAGAAAAGACTTCATTTACCTATGTAGTATTTAAGGGGAAAGGTAATCCAATAGCCTTTTTAAGCACAATTCTTTTGTTTGGTGGGATGGCAGAGCGTTCTATCAGAACGTCTGATAGTCTCAGTAATGAAGCACCTGAGATATACGAGTTATTAAGACCCCGCGATTACGACCTCCTTTATTTTCTATTTGCCGATGCGGTACAACCTTTTGTTGATGCCATCCATGCAGGATACACTGAGGGCAAACCCGTGTTCGACAGGATTATGAAGAGAGTAGAAGAACGTTTAAATACGAACGCTAAGGTTGGGTGATATGAAAAAACTTATCGCTCCAATCGTAAATATAGCTCTTTGTACCTATATTGTCGCTATATGCTTAATCTGCCTGATTGAGTTCGATAACTGGCAAGACAAAATAATCGCCGTTATCATTACAATCGGCAGTGCTTATATCATCGCCCTTGTATTGAACAGATTCCTGTCCACGAAGATCCGTATACTAGGCGGAGTTTTTGATTTACTATCAGGCCCACTATTAATTATAGGCGCTATTGCTTGTATCGCTTTTCTTAATCCCTGGCCGATCAAGATTATAGGAATGTTTTTATGGGTCGTTATAATATTTTGTTTACCAACATTTATAAACAGAGATAAGGAGTAGCTATGTCAAATCCAGCATATCTTTGGTTAACCGATGCAAATGGTTCCCCTATAATTGGCAGTTCTTTAGTTACAGGGCGTATTGGCGCTATTGAATTAAAAGCGGTAACGCACCACTTATCCATTCCTGTGGATGGAAACACCGGGCGGTTAACAGGAACCCGAGTACATACGCCTATTACTGTACAGAAAGATTTTGATAAAACAACGCCCCTTTTGTACAAAGCGCTGAGTGAGAACCAGACATTAAAGTCAGCAACCATAAAGATGTATCAGATCCTTGATGCAGGTGTCGAAAGCGAATACTTTAATATTATTTTAGAGAATGTTAAAGTGACTGGGATTACCCCCAACTTATTCCCCGGTTCTGGTACAGGTACACACAGCGAAACTATTCAGTTAAGATATGAGGCCATAACCTGGAAACATTGTGATGGGAATATCATTTACAAAGACTCCTGGAATCACAGGGCAACGGCATAATTATTCTTTGGACTAAAAATAAAATAAGGCCATTCAAGATAGTGGCCTTGTCTACGTTCAACTGATTATTTGAAAAACTGCTCATGTGGCGTTTGCCATTTCAGCAATCGCTCAACGGCCGTATCCACCGACAATAGTTGGCGGGCTAATTGCAGACGTTCCATTACCTGTATCTTCTGCTTTTCTCCAAGCATAGCTGCATCGAATGCTGCTTCATGGAAAAATTGCTCTATACGTTTATCTTCCGCCCACTGGGTCATAATAACTTTCAATTCAGCTAAGCTGGCGTCATACGCGTCTTTCTCCTCTCTGATTCGATCCCGCTCCCGATATCTCTTCTCATCCAGTTCCCACTGGATCCGCCGAGCTTCTGCTTTGACTCTCGCCTCTTCCAATTGCTTCTTAATCAACGGAACAGCATCACGCATCGCGGAAATGATTTTCGGGATCTGGCTTATAAGCCCGCACTGTTTTGTCTGGCGAAACTCAACCTGCCAGTTAGTTGACGAGTATGGCGAGTAGAGCTGTAGAAAGAATCGTCCGGTAGGTAAGGCATGTTTAATGACATAGCGAAATGGCTTGTCATATTTTCCCCTCATCCAGCGGATCATCGTCTCATCGCGGATATATCGGCCATTAACCTCTTTTGCCGGAACATATTCCGTCATTTCAGCTAGGTTAAAGGCGAACAGCATATCCCCAACGCAGATAATACTGGCTGAACAAGGGCGCCATAAACTGTCATAGCGCAAACCTCCCTCTTTTGGGTTTTCTTTGATATCTATGCCCTGACAATGAAGTCCTTCATTTCCTTCAGCTAACCTTACCCAATAACCTTGCTTTCCCAGTGCAGCAAAGAACCGACTCAGAAAATCGATAGCACTGTTGAATCCAGTTTCTGAAACATTCAGATCGAGTAGCTTCTTTTTCGTTGGTTTGTAGTAGCCGTCTTTTGTGACGGAAGAGACGGGAAGGTAAGTTTTGAGATCTTCGATCAGTGCATAGCCACTACCCGCTGTCCTTGCTCGCTTTCGCGGTACTGGCGCTGCTACTTTCGATGATATTTTTGTGGGAAGAGGAATGGCCTGGCTGGTTTTTCTGGGGGATTTTACTACCTTACCACTCTTCAAATCAGGCAAAGCAGGTACCGCCGGTGCAGTTCCTTTTGCCAGCGCTTTCCAGTATCCAGCGAGCGGCCTGGGTATCCGTAATTCAGCGCATCGTTTTGTCAGTTGCTCTTTGCTGATGTTACAGAGAGAAGCAATTCTCTCCGCTGGCTCGCGCCAGACAAGACGGTAAAGTTCTTCCCTGTCGTCAGGTAACGCTTGAGTGACATTAGTTTGCAGACTTTCTGACATGGCATTCTCCCTTTGCGAGAGACATTATCAGAGAAGCTGGCTTGCAATTGATTGAATCAAATCACTTAAACTAAAAAATACTGCAACTAAATTTGCCCTTTATAGTGCTTATACAATTTTAGAACTTCATCTGCAAAACCATCATCTACAGTATAAAAATAACACTCAGGTACATTCAAAACGCGAGCAAATTCGCATACAAGTTCAAAAGTTGGCTTATGCGTTCCATTTTCATAATGTGACAAACGGGAATAGGCCGTAGCTTCTTCGATACCAGCAAGTACGCCTAGTTTCTCTTGAGTAAGTTTTGCACGTAAACGCGCTTCTTTAAGCCTTTTAGGAATCATGCCGCTTATCCAAACATGGGTTTACGGCAATCTTTAGCATTACTCAAGAAATCTTATCTTTAGAGTTCATAAAGATAGGTTCTGACTTCATCAGCAAAAGAACTAACTAGGTTCACTTACTGGTTTTTTCCACTGCACGATTTCACCTGCGTAGAGCTTTAGCATCGCTTCGGCAAAGCTATCATCAAGCGTGTAAAAATAACCTTCCGGAACATTGAGCACCCTTGCCAACTGGCAAACCAATTCAAATTTTGGTCGATGCCTTCCATGCTCATAATGCGAAATTCTTGAGGACCCCGTTTCTTCAGAAACACCCGCGGCAGCGGCGAGATCTTCTTGGGACATGTCAGCCAACTCTCTCGCAATTCTAAGACGCTTCGGAATCATAACCTTGTCCTGTTAATGGTTATATTGACAGCATCTTTAGCATTCCTTAAGATGGGTTATCTTTAGACTTCCTAAAGTCAAAGAGATAAAGGTCACGGTTTGTCGTAGTTCTCTGGATGAGGGAATAAGAATGACTAAACAAGACTGGCACCCAGCCGACATCATCGCCGCCCTGCATAAGCGCGGCACCAGTATGGCAGCGGTCTCGCGGGAAGCGGGGCTGGCCTCCTCCACGCTGGCGAATGCGCTTTCGCGTCCCTGGCCCAAAGGCGAGTGGCTGATTGCTCGCGCACTCAACGTTCACCCGGCAAAAATCTGGCCTAGCCGTTATGAGGAAGAAGGCGAACTGCGACAACCGAAAAATCCGCTCCCCGTCAGGTGCAGGTTATGACTGTTGCCGACACCAGCCTGAACAGCATTCCCCCGCCGGTTCAGATTCAGCAGGCGGCCATACCACCGCCTGCGGAAATGCCGTTTCTTTCTGCCCCGGTTCATAACCACACCGCTTTTCACTACACCCGATTTACCCGCCACGCCCTGCTGCGCCCTATCGCCCGTGAAACGGGAAGTCGAATCTACCTTCAGGAACAACCCACCTGTGGTTTCTGGTATCTGAACCATGGCGTCATTGGCCTGCACCACACATTAAAAAACGGCAAAGAGCTGCTGGTCCGCGCCTGCCAGCAAGGTGAATGGTTTGGTTATCTGGGGCTGTTTGGTACGGAGTTCTATCACTGCCATGCCTGCGTTTTGCAGACCGCATCGCTGTGCCACGTTATTCCACATTCCAACAGCGAGTTCCTGCATCATTACCCGCAGTTTGCTCATTTCCTGCTAAACCAGGTGGTGGCGAATCTGTCCGATGCGGAGCATCGCATGACCTGGATCACCCGCTATCGCACCCGCCACCGGGTACTGAGCAGCCTCTGGTATCTAACGAGTTATTTTCCCGGTTATGACTGGACGTGGCGTGAAGTGGCAGAGTTTGCCGGGTGTGAGACAGAAACCGCGTTGCGGTTCAGTAAGGAATTAAGACAGGCCGGAATACTGGATGACTCACAGCGCCGTCTGCATGTTCCTCATCCAGAAAAACTGGCAACGTTATTGGCTTATACCCATAGTTAGTACATCTTGTTGGCTCCATATACTGATCAAATATCCAGAACAAATCGTTTCATCTGGGTCAAATGAGTGATATATTTTCACCCATAAACCCCGAGGAGGCGTTATGTCTGAATTCGATTTATTTGCGCAGGAACTGCTCGAAAAAGCAGAAGCTGAAGAAAAACAACAACAAGAGCGCGACAGGAAGCTGATTGATCGGGTACTTGAAATTTACGACCAGAAGTATGTCGCAGAACTGCTAAGAAAAATAGGTAAAAATGAGTGGAGCCGCGAAACCCTTAACCGCTGGATAAATGGCAAGTGTGAGCCAAAATCGCTTACCATGGCTGAAGAAGCGCTGTTACGGAAAATGCTGCCGGAGCAACCCGCTCATCATCCTGACTATGATTTCCGCTTTATTGACCTGTTTGCCGGTATTGGTGGTATCCGTAAAGGATTCGAGGCCATCGGCGGACAATGCGTTTTTACCAGCGAATGGAATAAAGAAGCGGTACGTACCTACAAAGCAAACTGGTACAACGATGAAGACGCACACACATTCAATCTGGATATCAGGGAAGTCACACTGAGTGGAGAAGAAGGCATCTCTGAAGAGAAGGCCTACGCTCATATCGATCAACATATCCCGGATCATGATGTCCTGCTGGCCGGTTTTCCCTGCCAGCCATTCAGTCTGGCTGGGGTGAGTAAGAAAAACTCGCTTGGACGCGCACATGGGTTCGAATGTGAAGCGCAGGGGACTCTATTTTTCGATGTTGCCCGCATAATCAAGGCTAAGCAGCCAGCCATTTTTGTGCTGGAAAACGTTAAGAACCTTAAGAGTCATGATAAGGGTAAAACGTTTAAAGTCATTATGGATACCCTTGATGAATTGGGCTATGAAGTTGCTGATGCCAGTATCACAGGGAAAGATGATCCTAAAATTATTGATGGTAAAAATTTCCTGCCACAGCATCGTGAGCGTATTGTTCTGGTCGGATTCCGCCGTGACCTTAATATCCATCAGGGATTCACATTAAAGAATATTCATAAATTCTACCCAGAGAAAAGGCCAACATTTGGTCAGCTTCTGGACCCTGCGGTTGACAGTAAATATATCCTTAGCCCTAAGTTATGGGAATATCTCTATAACTATGCTAAAAAGCATGCTGCCAAAGGTAATGGGTTCGGTTTTGGTCTGGTTGATCCGAATAATGAAAACAGCGTCGCGAGAACACTATCCGCTCGTTATCATAAAGATGGTTCTGAAATTCTCATCGACAGAGGATGGGATAAAGAACTCGGCGAAATAGATTTCTCTAATCCAGAGAATCAGGAACAGAGGCCAAGAAGACTGACGCCTCATGAATGCGCCAGACTGATGGGTTTTGAGCAACCAGGTGGCAAACCATTCCGGATCCCCGTTTCCGATACCCAAGCCTATCGCCAGTTTGGGAACTCAGTGGTCGTTCCCGTTTTTGAAGCCGTGGCAAAACTGCTTCAGCCTTATATTATGAAAGCCGCTGCAATCAAAGCGACCCAAAAATAATATAAACAGATCCCCCGGAATTTATCCGGGGGATAACAGAATGAAATTATTTAATCGACATACAATGCTTTAGTTTCATCGATAAACGTTTCTAACGAAATAAGATATTCCCGGATAGTTTTCGGGTACTTATCATGAAGACTATTGGGCACAACCAACCTGACCCTTTCCTGCTGCATCTCCTGAAATTGCGCAACGGAAACACCTTCCTGAAGAGTAAAGAGGTAAATGTCCTGAATTCTGTCGGCTTCATTTAATATCTGCCGCCAGCGATCTTTACAGGTCGTTTTTACTGCCAACATACGAAGCTTCTGCTCAGGAAACGTTTCATCGTGATAAGCTTGTGCAGAGGGGAATAAAAAATCTGGCTTCTTATTTCCTTCCGTGACGGCCTGAGTCTCAAAAGTTGTCAGTCCGTGCTCATTGAAAAGCTGTTCAAGATGCAGTTCCAGTGATTTCCCGGCTCGTGATTTTCGTCTGTTGCTTACGGAATTCGCCAGTGCAATAAATTCATTTACTGAATCAAACCCAGACTGAACCATACCCAGAACATGCATTTCCTCCACCAGCAGGAAAATTTCATACTCAACACGACGACGTTCAATCAGTTGCTTATCCGGGCCAACAACATTTGGAGAATAGTGAGCTGCTGCATACTCGATAATCTCCTTACCAGAAGGGAAATGCGTTCTCCACTCTTCCGGAAGACGGTACTCACTGGAGACCGGTTCTTTTAAAGCCAGGCCGCCCAGAATCTCATTTGCGGGGCCATAGACTAGCGAACCGGGAACAATCTCTCCGAGCGATGACTCAACAATATCTTCTTCTTCAGCGTCATGACACACCCAGATATCGACAAATTGACTATCTGCCCCCTGCCGATGGTCAAACGCCAGTAACGCTAGTGCCCCCGTGTTCTCAGGGTTTTGCAGAGGATTTTTACCTCCGCCCCATCGGGTGATACGCTTTTCATTTCGAGTTTTACCAAAGAAACGACCATTGTAATAAACGGCCCTGGCCTCGGTGTCCGGGCAACTGTGCGAGGAGGTATGCGCATTCAGCGTCACAGACGGGTTAAGATCCCTTGTATGATTAATGGAAGGGAAAAGATGCTCAACAATGCCAGAAGGTATGTAAATGCCAACCTGATGCCCACCCGTCGCACCGGTATCGTTGGCTGACAGGCGCTTGATGAACATATAGGTGTCACTGGTTGACTTATCTAAAAGCCATGAATGTAGCCCCGACATCATCACTTCCTCGCTGTAAAAATATCGCCGATTTATACAGGGCTATCCTGCCACAGCTCCGCCTCTCTGAATATGCAGTTTTGTGTTAAAAAATAAGATATTACTGCTTCAGACTATCCACCACCGACATCACCCCTGCCGGAGACTGCTGCAAACGAATCTGCTGCGCCATATAGGTCATATACGGATCCATATGGCTGAACATCATGCGATACCCGGCACACAAATGATTCAACCGATCGTGAAGTCGATGCTTCGGACAACCGCCCTGGCAGGCAAAACGCCACGGACAACGATGGCAATCATCCGGGAGTTGCGCTTTCTGCTGGCCGAACCGCCGTTGTGCTTTACCCACCACCAGCTTTTCCAGCGGCTGCTGTAGCAGATTACCCAGCCGGTGTTCCGCATCCACATAGTGGTCGCAACTGTAGATATCACCATTCTGCTCAACCACCAGCCCGCGTCCACAGGTGGGCTGCATCACGCACAGCGCCGGGCGTTCGCCCAACCACGCCGCCAGTGTGTTATCAAAAAGCTGTACGAATACCCGCACAACATCATGGCGTACCCACTCATCGAAGATGGCGATCATAAACCGCCCGTAATCTTCCCCCGTCACTGACCAGGGCAACAACCCGCATTGGGCGTCATACTCCACCACCGGAATAAACTGGAGAAATTCAGCCCCCACCTCGCGCGTCAGTAAGCGGTAAATATCCAGCGGAGCCTGTGCCGTCACGTTGTTCACTACGGTCAGGATATTGACGTCCACACGATGACGTTTCAGGATCTCTAACGCCGCCATAACCTGATCAAAAACGGGTTTACCGCTGCCCGTCTTGCGGTAATGATTATGCAGATGCGCCGGGCCATCCAGCGATATACCCACCAGAAACCGATGCTGCGCCAGAAATGCCGCCCATTCGTCGTTAATCAGTACGCCGTTGGTCTGGAGGCTGTTGGTAATACGCTTATCCCCGGCATAGCGCTGCTGAAGCGCCACGGCCCGGCGATAAAACTCCAGCCCGGCCAGCGTAGGTTCGCCGCCCTGCCAGGTAAAGTTCACCTCCGGGCCGTCCGACGCCGCGATGTACTGGCGAACATACGCTTCCAGCACCTTATCGGACATATGTCGCTGCCCACATGTATCACGCAGTACACCCTGCCCTTTTGCCAGGTAAAAACAGTAATCACAGGCCAGATTGCAGCGCCAGCCCGCAGGTTTTGCCATCAGATGGAAAACGTGTTTCATAGCGTCACCAGAATCAACGTGGCAATCATCAGCAATACTCCGGAGAAAACGCGGTGTAGCCAGCATTCCGGCAGCAGAGTGCGCAGCCTCATGCTGACCGGCTGGAACACCAGCGTGCAAAGAAAAATCACGGCCACAATAGCCATATTGACGTAACCAAACTGCATCGATGGTGGCAATGCGCCGGTATCCGGCGCCGTGCGATACAGATAGCTGACCACCGTTCCGGCGCTGCCGAACACCATCATCCAGTTACAGTACACAGCGATATGTTGGCGCGGGATCCCGGAGAGCTGCGACATCAGCGGCGCTAGCACGGAACCGCCACCTAATCCGGTTAACCCGGCTACGGCACCGCCAGCGGTACACAGCAGCATCCCGGTACTGCGCGTCCGGTTATCCGGTTGTACGTTTTCCTGAGTTGTCTGACGTGAATATCCACAGCGCAATGCCAACCCCACCAGGACCAGCGCAAACAACATCAGCAGCACCTTATCCGACAGCAAAAAGCTGGCGTACACGCCTGCCTGCATTCCCGTCGCCATACCCAGCGACCAGAGCACCAGCAGCCGCGAATTTAACCGGATACCCTGACGCCAGAAGGCGCAGACGTTAATCAACGCACTCAGCATCACTACCGTCAGGGACGTCGCGGCCAGCACCTGCACAGCACATTGCGGAAACAACAAATGCAGCACCGGCACGAGCAGGATACTGCCCCCGACGCCAAACAGCGCCGAGAGCAGGCTGGTTGCCAGACCACAGCCGCATAATGCGGCAATCATCCATGCAGTCATCACTTACTCCACCGGAACAATGACGGGCAGGTCTTCACCAATTGCCGTCATTTTGCGGCCAATATCCTGACGTAATTTATCGCGGATCCGCGCATGTTCAGGGCTGGCAATCAGGTTCTGGCGCTCCCACGGATCATTCAGCAGATCATAAAGCTGGCTCTCCACGTAAATCGTCGCGGCAGACTCATTCCACGGATCGCTGCCGGGCGCGACAATTTCATATTTCCAGCGCGTGGTGCGCAGCGCCCGCCCAACTTCCGACTCGCTAATCTGAATCAGTACCTCCTCGTCCCAGTGCCCGGCATCCAGCGCCGTTTGCAAATCACGGCCCACCATCGCATCCGGCACTGTAATACCTGCGGCGCTTAACATCGTGACCGGAATATCCAGCAGTGTTACCAGGTGCTCCACCGTTCTGCCGCCGCTGAACGGCCCGCCTCTTGCAACGCAAGGGATACGAATACTGGACTCATGGCACGAGCGTTTGTATTCATCATTTCGGGTGCGGAAGTGACAGCCGTGATCGCTGAAGAACAGGATAATGGTGTTGTCGTACTCCCCGCTGGATTTGAGGTAATCGACAATGCGCCCGAGGTTTTCATCAAGGTTCTGGCACATGCCGTAATAATCAGGAAGATTCTGCGGCCAGTCGCCGGGGCGGTTAATCAGATCCGGCGGCACCGATGCGGTCTGGAAGCGTTCGGCATAGCCATCCGGGGCGACAAAACGCGCCATATCGTTCTGGAAGTGCGGCTCCAGATAGGAGAGAAACAGCAGGAACGGATTATCTCGCTGGCGATTTTTCAGGTAATCGAGCGCGAACGTAGTCTGGTCATCCACCCGGTAGCCATCGAAATGCACAGGCTGGTTATCGTTATCAAAAAAGTGACCGCCGTAAGGGTGCGATGTATGTTCCAGCGCATCTGCCGCCAGCCAGTATTGCCAGCCGCCACGCAGTGCTTCCAGTACCGGTTTTTCATCCAGATCTGCCAGGTGCCATTTCCCAATATAGGCAGTGTCATATCCCGCCTGATTGAACAGCTTCGCCAGCGTCACTTCATCCTGCCGCATAGCGATATTATTGCGATAACAGCCGTTCTGCGTCGGGTAGCGCCCGGTTTGCAGGCAGGAACGCGCCGGGCCGCAGACCGGCTGGACGGTAAAGGCGTTTTCAAACTTCACGCCCTCGCGGGCAAGCTGGTCCAGCACCGGGGTGGTACTGACGACAGGGTTGTAGCAGCCCACCGTGTCCCAGCGTTGTTGATCGGTGAAAAAGACCAGAATATTCGGTTGCATAAGATTCTCTCCATTAGAGTGTGGCGGGTGTGCGGGCGTCCGCCGTTTTCTGGCGTGGGGTTGAAGTCAGCAGGAAAGCGGACAACAGAGTAAACGCGGCAGTGATACTGCCGAGGATCAGATAGGCGCTATGGAATCCGATGGTGTCGTACAGGTGGCCCGCGACGGTAGATAAAACAATGGCGGCGGACTGCTTGATAAACATCACACCCACCAGATAGATAGTCCCTGACAGGCGAGTATCAAAAACGTCAGCAATATATTTGAAAATACCAATCAGCAGGAAAGGTACTTCAAAATTATGCAGCATCCGTAAGAAGAGCACTTCAATCGGTCCGGTGGCAAAGGAGGAACCAACGATCCGTATCGTCATAATGGTACCAGTAATTAATAATGCATTCTTGCTGCCAATATATTTATTAATCAGTAGGGGAATAAAAAACATTACGGCGGCATCACCGAGATTCCCGGCGGTAGTGATATAACCGAATGCTCTTGCCGCCTGTTCCTGATGGTCGAAGAAACGGGTAAAGAAATTAATAAACTGCTGGTCGAAGACATCATAAATACAGGCCACACCTAATACATATAATGTGAAATACCAGAACCGACGGAGTTTAAACAGCTCCAGCACGCTCACCTTTTGCTGGCGGACCTGCTCCGCTTCAATGCCCGGCAGCGGCTCAGAACGGGCAACCAGCAGGATCACCACCAGCAATAAAGCCAACGCCGAACCAATCCAGTAAATCCATGTCGGATCGAAACCATAAAGAATACCGGAGATAGTCGCGCAGGCCGCCGACCCAAAGCAGCCAAACAGCCGTGGACGTCCGTACTCAAAGCCCCGGTTACGGCTGACTTTCTCGACAAAGGCTTCCACCGCGCCGTAGCCCGCGTGGAAGATAAATCCCAGATACAGCCCGCCCGCCACCAGCCCAATGGCAAAATGGCTTTGCAGCAGCGGGGTATACACGTAAATAAAGAACGGCGCGAAGAGCACCATCAGGATAACGATCAGCCACAGCAGGTATTTCTTCGGCCCCAGCTTATCCGTTACCCAGCCCAGCAGCGGTTGCAGGCAGATAGCGGCCACGGCGAAGGAAGAAAACACCATACCAATATGCGTTTTATCCAGCCCTACCATTCGGGTTAGCCACATGGGTAAAAACAAGAAGCAGGAAGACCAGTTGTAGTAATAGAACAGGAAAAAGAATCCCCAGAGGATCACATTCCATTTTGTATCGCGTTGAATAGCCATAATGCCCTCAGAGTCTGAATACCTTCCAATTGAGAATAAAGAGCATCTAAAAACCTGCTTATAACCGTTGTCATAACGCCACAGGAAATTAGCGTGAACGGATACACAGTTTATGGCTGCTTTATTTATTCGCAGCGGCAAACTCTTTTTCCGCATGGAACAAATGAAGTGAAGCGGATCATAAATAATGGGCGGTCACTTATGATGATGGTCATAAACTACCCATTGGCTTCCTGTCATCGTTTTTTTAATTTCAACAAACAGGATGGCAAGTATGAAAAAAACAACCGGATGGCTCTCTTTACTGGCGCTGTCAATTTCTCTGGTCTGCCACCAGGCGGCAGCAAGCAGCCGCTTATCTGCGTCGGCAATTCGCGTGATGGATGCACAAGGCAACAACGTCAGTCAGCCTCTGCTGGACAATAATCCGGCCACCCAGTGGCAGTCGAAGCTGGATTACAACCGCTGGCTGGAGATGGACTTAAAAGGCACGTACCAGCTTAGCGAGCTACAGCTCGCTACCCCACTCAACACGCTAACGCGCTTCGAGGTTTACAGCAGCGAGGATGGCGTGACTTACCACAAAATCACCTCCGCAAAGAGTGGCAAACCGAACGAGCGACTGCCGCTCAACGTTCGCGCCAGCCGCCTGCGCATCAACATCACCGACTATTCGGCGGGTACAAAGGGTGTGGTTAACGATATCTCGCTTTTGGGGGATAAAATCAGCGATACCGCGCCGATGCCGCCTGCGATTAGGGTTGCAGATTATGCCGCTACCGAATGGGCGAAATGCCATGAACGTCGCCAGAACGCAGCGTACCGTCAGCAGGAAGTGGTCAGCGAAGCGCAGGAGCTGGTTGAGCGCGTGCTCGGCGCGCAGTACCAGAACCGCTTTATCTTCGCGATTGTTCCCTCCACCACTGGCAAAGACAGCTTCACCGTAAAAGCGGCTGACGGCAAAATCAGCATCAGTGGACCGAACGGTATTTCACTGGCCTCCGGGCTGAACTGGTATCTGAAAAACTATCTGCACGTCAATTATGATCCGCTGAATGTATCCAGTCTGACCATACCGACAAACTGGCCGATGCCAAAAGGCGTCACAGAAAAAGCGACGCCGTATCAGTACAAGTATGCCCTTAACTTCTGCACGCCGTCTTACACCATGGCGTTCTGGCGCTGGCACGATTACGAGAAATTCCTCGACTGGGCGGCAATGAATGGCGTCAACCTGATGCTGGATATCGTCGGTCAGGAAGAGGTCCAGCGGCGGATGCTGCATCAGTTCGGCTACAGCGACAATGATGTACGCCAGTATCTGCCCGGCCCGGCTTACTTCGGCTGGTTTTACATGGCGAATATGCAGAGCTTCGGCGGCCCACTGCCGCAGAGCTGGTTTGCCCAGCGCACCGAACTGGCGCGTAAAATCCACGACAGGATGGAAGTGTACGGCATCACGCCGGTCTTCCCTGGCTTCGCCGGGCAGGTGCCGGATACCTTCGCCGCCAAAAATCCACAGGCACAGGTGATCGATCAGGGCGACTGGGTTGGCTTTGTCCGCCCGCCAATGCTGCGCACCTACGTTAAGCAGGGCGAGGACTATTTCAGCAAGGTCGCCGACGTCTATTACCAGACGCTGAAAACCACCTTCGGTGATATCAGCCACTACTACGCCGTCGATCCGTTCTACGAAGGCGGCAACCGTGCCGATCTGAATATGGTGAAAGTGGCGCAAACTGTGCAAAACAAGATGCTGGAGCACGATAAAGACGCGGTATGGATTATCCAGAACTGGCAGGAGAACCCCACCGACGCGTTCCTTAACGGCCTGAAAAAGGATCACGCGCTGATCCTCGATCTCTACGCCGACAACAAACCCAACCATGCCATTCGCCACGAGTTCAGCAACACGCCGTGGATCTGGAACATGCTCCACGCCTTCGGTGGCCGCATGGGCTTCTCCGGGATGCCGGAAGTGCTGGCACAGGAGATCCCGCAATCGCTGGCAGAATCGAAGTACATGAAGGGTGTGGGCGTCACCGCCGAATCGCTCGGCACCAACCCAATGCTGTACGAAATGCTCTATGACATGGCGTGGGAAAAATCGCCCATTTCGTCAACGGCGTATATCCACAACTGGCTCACCAGCCGCTACGGTGCGCAGTCGCCGGAGATTGAGCAGGCATGGGATATTATGGTGAAAACCGCGTATCACCGCCGCAAAGATCGCCAGCGGGCGGAAGACTCGATCATCGACGCCAAGCCCGGCTTCGGTGTCACCCGCGCCTGCACCTACTACAACGCGCTTATCGACTACGACAAGGCCGAGTTTGAAAAAATCCTGCCGCTCTACCTGAGCGTTTACGACCGCTTTAAGGATAACCCGGCGTATCAGCACGATCTGGTGGATATCACCCGTCAGGTACTGGCCAACGCCTCGTATGAATATTACCGCGCCTTTGAAGATGCGTGGATGGCGCAGGATTACAGCGCCTTCAATCAGCTTTCCGGCAAATTCCTGCGCCTTATCAAGCTTCAGGACAAGGTACTGAGTACACGCCCGGAATTTATGCTCGGCAACTGGATCAACAACTCCCGCACGATGCTCGATGGCATGGACGACTGGACCCGCGACCAGTTCGAGTTTAACGCCCGGGCAATGGTCACGACATGGGGAACCGAACAGGCCGCTGACGCCGGGCTGCGCGATTACTCCAACCGCCAGTGGCAGGGGCTGACCGGTGACTTCTACTACCAGCGCTGGGCAACCTGGATTCAGGCCCTGAAGACTGCGGCGGCGACCGGGCAGAAGCAGGACGCCATTAAGGTGAGCTGGTTCCCACTGGAATATCGCTGGGTTAATCAGACCGGTAACGGCTATCCGACGCAACCTTCCGGGCGCGATATCCGCCAACTGGCGCAGCAGGCGCTGGCAGAGTTCTCCGTCACCAGCGAAGACTTACGCCCGTACAGGCAAAGCAAGGACAAGCGCAATCTGGCGCTGAATAAACCGGTCTTTACCCATGGCGATATTATCAACGCCGAATTCTCGACCGAGCGCGTGGTAGACGGACAGTCCTCAACGCTGTGGGGCAATAAAACCTGGCCTGCGGATCTGATTATCGATCTTCAGGGTGTGCAGAAAGTAGACGGTATCGAGCTGGAGTTTGAGCAGACGGCAGAGGACATGCGTAACCCGGTGGTCTCCGGCTGGACGGTAGAGATTCAGGACGCACAGGGCAACTGGCGCACCATTCAGGATAAATCGAAAGACTTCTCGCAAAAGCAGGTCGTCAATGCAGTGCCGTACAAAGGCGAAGCGCAGAAAGTCAGGATCACGCTGACCGGTGCGGATTTCAAACTGCGCCCGGATCTGAAGCCACAGCTGGCAGAAGTCCGCGTGCTGGCGGCAACCCAATAACCCCATCCTGATACCAAGGAGAATGCCCGTTTTTGCGGCATTCTCCCTTTCCGCGAGAAACTTTATGAACAGAAACACCCTGCTCTGCGCCCTGCCGCTGCTGGCATCCGGTATCGGCCTGCCCGTCATTGCGGCGGATATTGATACCGATGACATTCAGCAAAAAGTGGATACCGGCCTCGACCAGACTCCGGCATCAAAGCCCTGGAAAGTCCGCGCGGGCCTGCTGATCGAAACCGAAAACAAAGAAGGACAGTCATTCGACAAAGACGGCTTTTTTGAACCCACATTGTGGATGGATTTCTCCCGCGATCGCTGGACGTTTTATGGCTCGTATTACCAGGAAACGCACGGCACCAATTACAGCGACGGATTCAGCCGCGACAACTGGTTTAACCAATACGAATTTGACGCCCGTTATCTGATGGTGGACCAAAAAGATCTGGCGCTGGGCATGACCTTCCACTTCCGAAATTACACCTTTATTTATCAGGATAACCCAGAAAAAACGCAGTCCGGAGGCTATAACTCCCAGCGCTGGTCGTTCCAGCCCGACTGGCGAATTAACTTCACCGATAAATTCAAATCCACCGGCTGGGTGACGGTCTACAACTGGTACAACAATCTGCATGAAAATGGTCTGGCGAACCGGGAATTAAAAGGCGAAGGCGGCTTCGAATATCGCTTTAACCCAACCATTGCGGTACGGCTGAATTACTTTATCGACCGGGGATGGAATACCAATAGCGACGACCAGACCGGTGAGTTCTGCCGCTCGCAGCTGCGCCCTTATATTCCGATCACCTTCTCGCTGTTTGACGCAGGCCCCACCACTATCACCCCTTACGGGCGCTGGACGCTGGATGTCTGGTCGCAAAATGCCTCACGTAATCAACGGATGCACACCACGGAAACCCGTACCGGCATCTTTATCGAGCAAAAGCTGTCGCCGCATCTCTCCATGACGCTGGATTACGCCTATGAAGTGCAGGCCCGGCACGATTTATCTCCCGGCGATAAGCCTATTGTGAAGTTCCACAAAACCGGCCTCGGTTTTATCTATAGCTTCTGAAGAGGATTACCATCATGAGTACACCAATATTACCGTTTCTGCCCGATAACGCAGATTGGATCTATCAACCCGATCTCAGCGACGAATTTAACGGACCGGACCTCGACCCGCGCTGGTGCCCGTATTACCAGGCAAGCTGGGGCGATCTGGATGCCTCCCGCGCCCGCTATCGTTTTATTACTGAATCAGACGGCACCGTCAGCCTGGAGCTGTATGTCGATAACGCCGGGCAGGGATACTGGCAGCCGTGGCGGGCCAGCAACAACACCTACAAGGTCGCGGGTATCACCGGCGGCGCACGGGATTATATGAATCAGTGGCCGAGCGGCGGTTTTCCTATCACCAACCATATGCCGTATTACGATGCCTTTGCCACCCGCTACGGTTATTTTGAAATCCGCACCCGCTTTCTGAGCGGCAGCGGGCTGGCCCCGGCCTTCTGGTTCCTGGGGATGCAGGATGCGGCGTATACCGAAAATATGGAGGTCGATTCACCAGAAGTCTTCACTCTCGAAAACGTTGTAAAATTTAATCTGCTGCCGCGACAGGGAATGCAACAAGTCTCCATTCCGACACCTTATGGCGAGGGCACTGAACTCCCGGATCTGGAAGACGGCTACCATATTTATGGTCTGGAGTGGGATCCGGAATATCTGAAGCTCTATATCGATGGGCAACTGGTTTCAACCATTGAAGCGGCGATTGATTACCGCATGTTCCCGCTGATCTCCCTTAATCACCATGAAACTAATAACGCCGAAGTGGGCAATATCTACGATAACGACCCGCCACTGCCCAACGATGAGACGTTTACCATCGACTATTACCGGGTATTTAAAAAAGCGGATACGCCCGCCGACCCGTGGCCGAATTATCAAAACCCGCTGTTGCCCGGCTATAACATCGCCGAACGCGCCTTTATTAATATCTATGGCTATGACGGCGATAACTCCACCTTGCGGGAAGGCAAGCTCAACGATGGCGATCACTTCAGCGTGGCGGATACTTATCCTAAAGGCAGCGGTACCGAAGAGGAGAATGAGCGCTGGTACAACGACCAGTTCCGCTATATCTACATCGAGTGGCATCAGCCAGTGGATTTCGACACGCTGGTCCTCTATGCCACACAGGCGCAGTCAACCGCCCCGCAGAATATCCGTATTGAGGTTTCCGCCGACGGCTACGACGACTGGACAGTTGTGAAGCCAGACTTTGATCTGGACTGGCAGACAGATGATCCGGGTATTGCCGAAGGGCTGAAAATTACGCTGGATACGCCATTGCAGCAGAATCAACACGCCCGCATCGTCATCAATACCGCGCCGGAAAGCTACGCTTTGAGCGAAATTGAAATCGGCACACAAATTAACGCCACTACCCGCTTTAAATAATTCTCCACGGCGGCATCCCCTGCCGCCGTTAATTTTCCAATCCTGATATTCAGTTTCTACAGGAAAACCTGCTGAGAGTGCGATAAACCCACGGCATCCGTCTCACCCGGAGTGCCATATGCCTGCTCGTCACGTTGTCCTGTCTTCATTAATCTCACTGGCTGTGCCTACCACGCAGGCTATCACCACGCCGGAAATCGCCGCCTCCGCATTGTCGCCGGAATGTGTGCAATACCAGATTGTCGGCGTCTGCTACTGGCTGTTCTGTTCACCGTTTGGCTGCTCGGTACGTACATCGGTGAAGGTACGACATTTCCGCCCGGACCTGGTGGTATCAGCCTACAGCGTGACCGGGCAAAATCCGTGGGCTGAGATGTCGCCGTTAAGCTCGCCGCTGCCCGGTATCGCCGAAGCCGGGGGCGATACTAATCCCCGCGCTGTCGGCCAGCACAGCAAAATCCGATTTAAAAACGCTGATGCAATAGGTTTCCCTGCAGGTGACGTACTGGCAAATTTCTTCGCCCAGTTTGGCTACGTCTGCGCTCCGTCGTCACAGCCTTTTCTCCCCTACTTCCTCAGCACCCTGGATGCGCTCGCCTGGCGCAGCGGTGTACCGGAAATGTTTTACCCGGAGGCGCTAACGCCGGGACTGCGTGAGGTGAGTAAAGACGGCGATATGTGGGGAAATATCTACCCGCGAGCCGGAGCGCTCAGCCAGACGCATGACTATAAGGCCGGAGCGGTCATCGCCCAGCGCGCTGCCGATCTGGTAACGCGAAGTGGTCAGTCACATGTTTATATTCCGCTGGCTGCCACTTCACACGACGGATACTGGCCTCCGGATCTGGTCACGGAAGGCGACAGCAATAACCACCAGTGGCAAATGCTGGTTCCAAAAAAATCCGCCTCCTGCGCCATCTTCCCAGATGGATCCTCCACAGACTCCTACGCCGATAAACTGGCGGAAGATGGCGCGTATGTCTGGACGCTGTGGCGGCCCTACAAATGCTGTCCGCGTCGTGGGCAGACCTTTCTTGGCAGCAGCGGAGGTTAACAATGCGCTCAGCCTGGTGTCTTCTGTTCGTCACCTTTCTCGCTCCGGCGGCTGATAAATACCAGTATCAGCAACAGGGGGCGATCAGCGACTGGATGTATTACCGCATCGGCGGAGGTGCGGCCATTCCCCCTTCAGCAACCCGTCGTAATACCTTCCCACTGACGGCAGGCGTAAGCTGGAACAGCGATATGATGTGCGGCAATTTTGATATCGACACCACAGTCCGCAATCAACTCAACGGCGTGACGGACGGATTCCAGCAACTGATGGGAGAGGTTATCGAAAGCGCGACCAGCGCGGTCGCCAGCCTGCCCGCTATGGTGATCCAGCGTGCCAATCCCCAGCTCTACGATCTGCTGACCAACGGCGTACTTCAGGGACGGCTCGACTTCGATAAATCACTGCTAAGCTGCCAGAAGATGGCAGGCAAGATGACCGATTACGCGCTCGGTCCGGCATGGACGCAGAGCGCTCAGGCGGAAAACTATCAGGGCATTGCGGCCAGCGAAAAAGACGCCGTTCGCGCCGACCAGCGAGCTGCCGAAGAAGCGGCAGAGAAAGGCAAACGCTGGGTTGGTGGCGAACATCGCGGCGGCAAAGGCCAACCGCCCATCAAGCTGGTTCGCGATACAACGGTCGCAGGCTACAACATCCTCAACAATCGTAGCGCGACCAGCACCAGTTCGGTATCCAGCAACGACTGTCAGGGTGAACTGTGTCAGGTCTGGAGCAAACCCGACGACGCCGCGCAATGGCTGACGCGGGTGGTTGGCGAGCAGACCATTAACGTCGCCCCGGATAACGATCAATCCGGCGATACGAGTCAGCAAAGCGGCGCACAATCCGGCGTTGGGCTGACGCCACTGATTCAGGAAGAGCAGGATAAGATCCAGCCGCTGATTATCGATATGGTGAACCGCAGCCAGCCCGTTAATGATGACACATTAGCCCAAGCCAGCGGTGGCGAACTTCATCTGACACGCGGCGTTATCGAGGCGCTGCGCGACGATCCTGATGCAGCAGTACTTATCCAGCGCCTCTCCGGCGAACTGGCGCTCTCCCGCGTGATGGAACAGGCGCTGATGGCCCGGCGCACGCTGCTGGCGGGAATGCGCGAACCCAATATCTCCGGTGAGAAAGAGGCGCAAACCGCGCTGACTCAGACCACCGCCCAGCTCGACCAGGAACTGTCGCAGCTCAAGCTGGAATTGGATATGCGCCAGGCGCTGGCAGATAACGCCGCACTCACCATTCTTGAGCGCCAGACAATGCGGGCGAAGACCAAAGGCCGAGCTGTCGGCGTGGAGGACGACGCCGACAAACGGGTGGCCGATCTCAGCAAACCCACTGGCGGGGATACGCAATGAAACGGCTGATGCTCTCCGGCATCATGCTGCTGGTTTGTTCAGCGGTGGTGTTTAATCTGGCATCGGGTAACACCCCGCAGATTAACCGCAGCGACCTGCTGCTCTGGCGCGTAACGCTGTACGGTGTGATTTGTGGTGTGGGCTGGCATCTGTATGACTGCTTGCCGCCACATCGTCCGGCAATCCGCCGTATCGCACTGATATTTATCGTACTGATTGTACTCAACGAAATCGTGCCGGAGGTGCTCCGGTGACGACCAACAGCTATCTGGAATACTTTCTGACGCTGCTCGGCTGGGTGGTCAATAATGGGTTGTGGAATGCGATTAGCGCCAACGGGTTATTTGCCCTGCCGCTGCTGATTAAGCTGCTGGCGCTGTGGCTACAGGCCAGAAGTCAGGGAGCTGATGAAGGCAACAAAGCCGCACTGTCTCTGGTATGGACCGAGCATCTGATGTACACCTCGCTGCTGGTGATTATGTTCACCTGTGTGCCAATGTTGAACATCGACCTCGATACCATCAAATATGACACTACGCGCTCAAAACAATGCGGCTGGTCAGTGCCGCAACCCGCCGACACCGGCTATCAGCCAATCATCAACGAGCTGGGCGACAAAACCGCCGCCGTCCCGGTCTGGTGGTACTTTATTCACGTGATCAGCAAAGGCATCACCAGTGCAACGGTTGCCACCCTGCCCTGCCAGCCTGACCTGCGTCAGATCCGCTTTGAGGTGCAGCACACCCGCATTAAGGATCCAGCGCTGGCACAGGAACTGCGGGATTTTGTCGAGGAGTGTTATGCCCCTTCTCGCGCCCGTCTGAAGTTTCGCGCCGGAGAGCTGGACGATGACACCAGTGACGATACGGCCTGGCTGGGATCATCTTATTTTCTCAACACGGCTGGTTACTACGATACCGACCATGCGCTTTCACCACACAGCGCCTGGCCGTACAGTGCATCACGCGATGCCGGGCTGACCGATACAGGTGCCGGTGGCTACCCTACCTGTAAACAGTGGTGGGCCGACGATACGGTTGGGCTGAAGGCCCGGCTACTACAACTCCCTGCCCCGGATATATGGACAGCGTTTAAAAAGATCGGCCAGTCGCAGGCAGTATATGAAGAGGCCGTGCTGCGTTCGCTGGTTAGCGAACGCAATATGCAGGTATCGCAGGACGGACGCGTTTACCCCGGCTACGGCGGCAATGTCGATGGTACGCTCACCAACGCCGCCACGAGGTTAGCCTCCACTGCTGGGAACATCATAGGTAGTGCAGTGGCCTTCCCGGCGTTTGACAGCGTGCGTCAGGCTCTGCCAATGGTACAGGCGTTGCTGCAAATGGCGCTGGTGATTTGTATTCCGCTGATAACGTTGTGTTCTGCGTGGGACGTGAAGGCGGTGATGACACTGACGTTTGTGCAGTTCGCGATGTTTTTTATCACCTTCTGGTGGGAGCTGGCGCGGTGGCTAGATAGCAGGCTGCTGGGCGTGCTTTACAGCAGTGATACTCACAGTAGCTGGAATCTGGCCGGGATCCAGAACTCGCAGGATGATGTGATTATCAATCTTGTGATGGGATCGATGTTTCTGGTGCTGCCGACGTTCTGGCTGGGTGCAATGACGTGGGCTGGAGTGAGGGTTGGCGTGGCGGTGAATGGGGCGCTGACGGGTGGGGTTAAGGTGGCGCAGGATAGCGGGGGGAAGGCTGGGGGGATTATTGGAAGGTGAATTGCCAAATTTACGCCCGATGCACACAAAATGTATTGAAATATCTCTTTTAATTGAAAAACAGATTTTATATTTTATAGACTCGGACTGTTCCAAATATCTGTAACACCTTATTTTTAATGATCTTCACATAAGTTTCAATTATTTTAGTTAATTTACAGCCAGCTAATTAACTAACTTCTTGATATATATGAATTAACATCGTTAAATTTCGGCAATATATACACTGGCGGGCGGATTATTTTAAAGTTAATCGCAACATAGGGATTGCGACTTTAATAATAAAATGTGGCAAACCACTTAATGAGAATATTATTGTCATTGCAAATAAAAAAGGCATATAAAATACCCTGAGTACAACAATCGATATTTATTATTGTTTTAATATTACATACATACCTTCGTAACCTTTTGTAAGAGATAGAATGTTGTGGCAATTTTTATGCCCAGACTAATAGGTCTGGGCTCAGATATCAGCTTTTTAATCTACGTTGGATTAATTTCTTATAAATTTTAATTATTTCAATAAACTCATGCTCTTCGATGATATCTGAAAGAACGTCCCTCCCACTGCTTAGAAGAATTTCATCTATATTAGCTTTATTTTTGAATTTATTAGAGAAGTCCAGAAACAATTGCGATGATATTTCTTTATAGGGTATCGGTAGTCTTCTAAATTCGTTAGGAACAAGCTCTAGAACACCACCTCCGTAATACCGTCCATATAACTCAGCAAAGCATAAAGTTAGAGGGTTATAGAAAGAGTATATTAAAGATTCGATATTATAACCCTCATTAACTACCAGGTTATATGCAGCATCAGTCGTAAGGATCTCAAAATTATTTTTATGCAGTTTAGGGTACTCATTACATCTCTTAAAGAAAAAACCCTCCCCAGGTGGTACCTTAGGAACTACGTACCAATTTTTTCTTCGCTGACATTTATAACGTTTATGAAGTTCTAAGGACTCTCCAAGTTTTAAATAGTCTTCAACTCGCTCTGATGAATTTTTGATGTAACCGGATAAATCGATAAAATAACTCGGCTTGTTTGAATTTACTAATTCGTTAAAATCACTTTCATTAAAAACTATATTATTTTGAAAAAATTGACTTTTTTGAATTATTGGAGAAACATATTTCTGCAATGAGTATTCTTCTATTTTTCTTTTCGATACTATAAAGAAACTGTTTGCAGCGGTTACTATGCCAGGTCTAGAAGTTGCGTAACTACCTATACTCTTTAATTTACCTGCTAGTCTTGTCAGAAAATTCAACTCGTAATCAGATAACGTTAATGAACTCCATTTGATGTTTTCATCTTGAGAAATTAATCTCCTACATTTATCTGCGGCGTGGTGCAAAAGTTTATTTTTTTTGTTTTTATCAAACTCAAGATCATTTAAAAACAATCCTTTTCTTTTAGAATTTTTAAACGCCAGCAGGATTATAGTATCCTGTTCAGCCATATCAAAGGCTAGCTTATTTGATGTGTATATTTCTATTCGTGAAAAATTTGACGTAAGATACGATTGTATATAGCTACCAAACTTCACCTGTAACAAATCAAATGGAAGCACTAAAGCCATTACACCATTATCTTCAAGCATTGAAGTACAACGAACAATAAATGATGTCCATATATTTTTATCTGCTAAGCTAGGAATGGATGCTGCTGAAAGAATTTCACGACATCTCTCTATCTGATTCCTTGTTAAATGTTTCTTTGATATATATGGTGGATTTCCAACTATAACGTCGAATTTTTTTATACTTTCATAATATAAAAAATCAGAGTTTATAACCCTGATTTTTTCTTGATTAATAAATTTATCTTCAAGAAGACTCGCCGACTCTTTATTTATTTCAACTAATGACGCATCTACTACAATCCTAGGATTTTTTCTAAGTAAGTGGTCAATGAAGCGCCCATCACCAGCACTTGGTTCAAGAACATTAACACTCTGTTTTTTTATGTTTTTTATAGGTAGTTTATTTATGATAAAATCAATAAGAAATTTTGGCGTATAAAAAACCCCGAATTCTTTACTCATCTCTGTTATAATTCTCGTTGTAGTTGTCTGTATTTATCCATTTGTTCGATGGAGTCTAATAATAATTTTTTTAATTCATCATACAATGGATTGCTCTCAGGGGTTTCTCTGAGTTTCTTACTTATTCTTGGTACTAATTCGTAAAAATAATCGGCGAGCCAAAATATTTCATGTCGCTTTAACCCAAACTTTAACTTGTGATACATATATTTTGCAGCAAGATTCCCTTCTTGATACTTAATTTTACCTGATGAGTCCCTGTAAAATGACGTAGCGTAGACCTCATCGCAAGGCTCAATATATCCAACATTATTGAAGATCCTTTCATTCTCGGTCGGACCACACCAGTCATTACTTTTAGCTATATTACACGTGGGGCAAGAATAAACCAAGTTAGAATATTCGTTTTCAAGATGTTTAAATTTGCTTTTGGGTGCAAAATGATCAATGTGAAAACATTTTCCTGAGCCATAATAAACATGGTGAGTTCCACAATAGCCACAACAGCAAAAAAAATCTTTTGATAATGCTGCTTTATATAAATTGTATTTACTCAGCTTTTGTTGCTTTGTTCTTTTAGGATTATTTTTTCTCAGCGGGAACATATAAAGTATCCATTTTTTCTAAAATATCTTCTGCTCTATTAATTAATTCTTTAATGTTACCAATATGCTGTGAAGTTTTTAAATGTTTCGGTATTTTGACATCATTGTTTAAGCTAGATTCTAAAAACTCATCTAATTCAACAAGCCTATTTTCTTGATCTAATGTCAAACTAGTTAAAGAAGTTAACTTCGCAAACTCGTCAGATGCCTTTTGTAACTCACTAATATAGTGCTCTATACTTTTACGGATTTTTAATTCAAAAAGTTTTTTACTTTCTGTATCACAACCAAATGGAATGCTTTTACTATACACTATGTGCGTATCGAAAGATTCGGAAATAGCATCATCAGCAAATGAAGTTAATATAATACAAGGGAAATTTTTTCTTTTGTTTCTTATTGAGTCGAAGACTCTTACTCCATTATAATTTATATTTACATACTCATTAATTTGAAAGTCAATGACTAATATATCTAGATTACTTGAGTTTATTTCATCGATTAGCTCTTCAATAGACGGTTTTGGTTTAAAGTCAATGAATTCATAGATATCATATTTTTTTATGAAGTCATAGAACCGTGCAATATCTGATTCATCTTCATCAAGATATCCCATTCTAAATTTATTCATAAATATTACCTTATTTATGGAAATATTATCTCAAGAGAAAAACCTGAAGTGCCTGGTAAAATAGTACAGCTTGCATTATATTGCTCAAGTGATTTTTTCACTAACCACATCCCCATACCAGTGCCAATCTCTTTACCATATTTATCTCTTTTTGTTGTATATGTCGCTTGGAAAATATCTTGTGCGTTTACGATGTCTTTACTTAATCCAGGGCCACTATCTTCATATCTAATGTGAAATCCATCAGATAGTTTTTCAGTTGAAATTTCTATATTTCTACATTCACTCGACACTTCGTTACGAATAAATACATCTAAGGAGTTAATTAAAAGGTTATTAAATATACAATCCAAGTCGATTTCAAATGATTTCAATCGATAGTCCGTGCTTTTATTTTGTAATGTAAGGTTAACACAACGCTCATCTAATGTGTCACTCCATTCGGTCTTGAAGTTTTCAAGATAATCAGCGATATTAATATTTTGTTGATTGCGTTTGTCTTTACGTATAGTTCTAAGTGTATATTGTAACCACTGTTTTAATTTTTTATCTTCTTTTTCAAATAAATCTAATCTATAATAAGGGTTATCATATTTGTAAATATTAGAAAGTGATGCCTCATCGATTAAGGGGGCGATTAATTGTTTAATTTCATCAAATCGACTTCCTAACTTGATTTGAAGATTCTCTAATTCATGTGTAAAAGAAGCTATTGTTACACCACTTGATGCAAACACTCTTAATAAGGAGTTCTCTTCACGCATCTCAGTAAGTTCTTTTGCTAACCCTTCTTTTTCCTCCTTCTCCTTCAGGTAAACAGTGGCAATAGTTTCGTTATCTGTTTTTTTCGATTTGCGCTTTGAACCATCATTTTTACTTTTATATTGTTGGTAAATTTCGTTAGCTATTTGAGTTGCTTTCTCTATATCTCTTTTAGATATTTCATCTTCACTGGGTAGCGTTGATTTTTTTTGATTGAATTTGAGTAGTTCACTAAAGAAATAGCTTCGGTCATCTTCGAAAATTTTTATTAATTTTTCTATAATGTTCTTAAAAAAAAGAAAAGAGTCATTTTCTTGTACACCTTCTCGACTAGATTTATCCTCCAGATATGGATTTTCAATCCTTGATATATTGATTACACCTGTAATGTTATTTGGGCTTACTTTCCAGTGTCGATGGCGACTAACCTGCGCGGGGTTAAGAGCAACTCGATTTCCTAGCTCCAACCAATCCCATGAAGAACTGCCCCTTTCCCCGTAAGGCCTGACTCTAAAGTTATCTCTAAATAATTTTATACCGCCATAACTATCAAGCCATAAGCTACGACTATTCGTATCAATTTTCTTTTGATAATATTTTTCGGTATCTGTTTTATTGGGTACGGTCCGTTTCATAAAATAAAGAGTGAACGAAAATGGGCCTGTCTTGCTTGACTCCATATCACTGATGCCGGGCATTAGTTCGGATAATGGAAAATCTAACAGTTTTATTTTATCTTTTAAATCCTTAGTATCGTCGCTTTGAAAAAATTCGGATGGAATATCTTCTAATCTAAACTCATTCCTAATTACACGCCCAGATAAATTAAGTTTTTTATCTAAATTCACTTCTAATTTATAATCATAATCTTCGCAAATTTCAGGTTGTAATAATCCATTGTATTTTGCAGTGTTACTACAGAATAAAAATAATTGAAATGATGTATCTTCTGATGGTGGAACTAAAGATTCTAGTCTGTCTTTTAAGTTCTTTATCGCAAGATCATTCCAATGATCTCTAACAGAAGAAATTTTTATAATTGTTCCTGTAGATAATGTCTTTTCCAAATCTAATGGATTTTTTCGTTTTTTTAACCCTGCTTTTATTTCCTCTACTATTTCCGGCCCTAAAATAGATAATGCATCCATATTATTATCTGTATCTGGCGTTTCAAGTGTGGCGTAGATCTCATTAATATTTTTCCCATTTTGCTCGAAACTATCCCAATCAACTTTCCAGATAACTCCATTTGAATTTTCTGTGGTTGTCTTTAAAACACAGAGTCGTCCAAGTCGATCTAGAGCAAATCGTCCAATTCCTTTTGCGCCAGATTTCGTTCTTCCGCCCTTAGATTTAATTTCATAAGTTTTATTGTCTGTACCTATAGTCATCCAATTTTTCTTTATGGTTTCAGCGCTCATTCCCTCACCATTATCAATAATATAAATATTAGTGAGTGCGCCAAAAAAACCTCTCAATGTTTCACTTTCACCAGCTCGATCTTTTTTGAATTGTTCTACCTCATCTGACGTGGCACCTTGGGGAAGGCTGTATTTACGAATTTCCCATTCGAAAGTAATTTTATTTTGAATATAAAAATCTCTAAGTTCTAAATTGATACTCAACGCATGTTTTAATAATTCATTAAAATCCCCTTCTTGTATAATCTGAGGAAGTGTTGAATAAGGTATGTCAAAATAAACGATGCAATATTTTGAGTCCGCATCATATGTATTTTTAACTAACTCGATAATAGCTCCATCGGAAGTTGCAACGTTTTCCCTTCCAATCAGGCGTGCGGTTCGTGCTGAAACATTAAAATTCACAAACTCTTTATTATTGGTCATAAATATTCTGAACCTTTAAATTAAAGTAGATATTAGTGCTTCAAAGAAAAGATGCCTTTCATAGAAATATTGTCATAATAGCAATTTCTTGCGATCATTTGCTCACGAAGCTTAATTGATTATATTGCCGATTGTTTGCTGATTGAACAGAAATTAAAAACTTATTTGCACAATGACAAATATTATTTCATTAGAATAATGAAATATATTAGTTATCACATTTTTCGAATCTTACAGTAATTGTTGACTAGCAACCAGTTCTAGGTAGTGAACTTTCTCGGATCAATTTAATGCCGAGTGAGTATACTCTTCTGATTTATGAGGGAAAGGTAGTATTATTTAACAGGTTTTTCTTAATATTAACAACCGTTTCAGATGCTGTCAGTACTTATCAAGTCCGAGTTCGTTTCCATGTGCAGTTAGAATCACTTACTAAAATAGCTATTAAACTCGGCAAGTTCAAAGGTTGGTGCGGACTGAACAAGTTACTAAAGATAGCTTCTCCACTGTCTTTAAAACGTTCAACAAATGTTAAATTTAGATGGGTGACTCTGAACGCATGAGCCCACGCTACCGCCCGACCGTGGTTTTTCTACCTGCCCCACAGTATGTTACCAGCATTTAATGGTGCTCAAATACTACTTTTCACAATCCCTCCAGATTGTAATTTGACCTGCATCTTATCGTGAAACCACCTAGTCATCATTGATTAATAACTTTAATAATCAAAAAGTTAATATCCATCACAGTATCATCTAAGGTGGTTCGAAGAAAGGTGCCTGTGAGTGGTAAAGGTTTCCTCGAAGAGTTTAAAACTGAAGCAATCAAACAGGTTGTTGATCGTGGCCATTCTGTTCCTGAAGTTATCAACAAAAGATGGCCACCGCGTTAGAGTTTTTCCTGTATCTATTTTCTGATTTGTTCGGTGTCAACACATCCCGATATTCCCTCACAGTCTTGATGCATAGGTAAATAAGTATGGCCCCGACTCTTCCACCAACAAAGGCCTGTCAGATACTCAGGCCAAGAACCTCCACATGTTTTCACTTGGTTGTTGCCTTGAACAATTGCATCTACAGCAACATACTTCGCAAAGCTGTCCAACTGAGGAAAGCGTTTATCCGTAACAACAACCTTTGCTGGTCTGTCCGCTCACTCTGGCTAGTGCTTATAGATTTTACGCCTAGATTTAAGCCGTTTTCACAACGCCATCAGGCAGAGCTGAGATCTGACAGAATAGATAAAACTGTAATAGATAGGATTGGGATGCCGCTTCCCTCTCATCAACGTGACAAACCACAATTGAATTTCACCAATTTTGCGAGCATGATCGCAATAACATCAGCCTGTTACCCGGTATTCCTATGATATCTCTCGAAGCACTGCAATCGGCCATTTCCAACGTCTCTGTATGGCGTCAGGGTGATGTATGCGCTCCGCATAAGCCGTTGCTGCTGTTGTATGTGTTATCGCAGTACAAAGCAGGTCACCCGCGCCTGTTTAACTACGGCCTGGAGATCCATGAACCGCTTACCCGCCTGCTGAAAGAGTTTGGCCCCAAGCGACGTACTGACTATCCAAATATGCCTTTCTGGCGGCTCAGAACTGACGGCTTCTGGGAAATTGCCAATGCGGAAGGCTGCAAACCTCGTAGAGGCAACACCCAACCGACCAAGAAAGAGCTGATTGATAACCAGGTAGTGGGCGGCTTTGATGAAGCAGCTTACCAACAGTTACTTACACACCCTGAAGTAATCGATCAACTGGCCCAGCAGATCCTAATCGATCGTTTCCCTGAGAGTATTCAGCGGATCCTCGCCAACCAACTGGGTTTGGATTTTATCGACCGTTCGAAGAACCGCGATCCGCGCTTCAGGGATATCGTGCTCCGGGCTTACCACTCGCGATGTGCTTTCTGCGGTTACGACCTACGATTGGATGGTGCGCTAGTTGGTATTGAAGCAGCCCATATCCACTGGAAAACTTATGGCGGGCCGTGTGTTGTGAATAACGGTCTGGCGCTGTGTTCTCTACACCATGATGCTTTTGATATGGGCGCATTCGGACTGGATGAAAACCTGACTATCCGTATCTCCGGCGGTGTCAGCCGTAGCCCTGTGGTGGACAACCTGTTCTGGCAACGCAACGGCCAGCCGTTGCATCTTCCTCATGACAAATCACTATGGCCTACCGAACAATACGTCGGCTGGCATCGTAAGCAGATCTTCAAAGCCTGAGACCGTGAACTTCGCAGTTATCATCGATTGCCCAATAGGCTTTATCCCCTCCAGAGGATAAATTGCCTTTAACCCCTATAGCGGATAAATCCAGCACACCAGGCTTCAAATAACGAGTCCAAAACTCTCGCCCTGAGAAACCAGCCGCTTGATTATTATTGATACCGTATTAATCTGTACGAAGTTTGACCCGCAACCAGAGCCTTCAGGTTGCCACCCTACCCGGTGAGGCTCGCCTTTTCGTCCGCTCCGTATCATCCTCGCGGACAGCGCTTAGCGCCTGATACATCCTCTACCCCACCATGCAGGGAATTCCTCCCTGCCGGGCGGTGTTTCTCTGCTTTCATCACTGGAGAAACACTATGCCAACTTCATCTTGCCCTGAAGCAAAATCCTTATCGCTGTCTGTCTCATCTGAGGCCTGGGAAAAAGTAGTCAGTTTTCCACCCGATCCCTCTCAGGAAGACGACCGTCTCGAAAACCTGATTGTCGCCACCATTCTGACATTCAAAAGCGCAGGCCCGGACCGTAAGAGCATTAATTTCGGTCTGTACTGTTTGCCTTCTGACGGCAGCAGCACTGTACCGCTGATGACGCCGCTGCGCTTAACCCTTGAAGATGACCACCTGTTGGTTACTGCCCTTCACACCAGCTGATTACCTCAGCATCCTCTACTCCCCGTGCCGGGCGACTCCCGACCGGGAGCGCTGTACCCGGCCTCTTTATCATGAGGTTACGCTTATGAACAGAAGCAACGATCTTTACCAGAAAGTCACCGATGAAATTATCGCCGCGCTGGAGAAAGGCGTGATCCCCTGGGTTCGCCCATGGCGGGAAGGGGAACCGGTGGTGCCGATGAATGCCCTGTCCGGGCGGTTTTATCACGGAATCAACATTCCTCTGCTCTGGAACAGCGCAGAACGACAGGGGTATGAAAGCGATCGCTGGCTGACCTTCACTCAAATTCGCAATGCGGGCGGTAACATCCGCAAAGGCGAAAAATCTACACTGGCCGTGTTCTATCTGCCCCAGCAGCGCGAAGTAGTGGACAGCAATGGGAACACGGTTCTTGATGCTGACGGCAACCCTAAATTGACGTCCTACGCCGTGGTACGCGAGTTCCGGCTGTTCAACATTCAGCAATGCGAAGATCTGCCGGAGGCGTTTTCACAGCCTGTCGTGATGGTCGATGATCCTATCGCCGCCGCTGAGCAGGTTGCCCGGCAAAGTGCGGTAGTGATCACTCACCGACGCCAGAACCGGGCGTATTACTCGCCGGGGCGCGACTGCATCATCATGCCGCATCCTGAGCAGTTCGCTTCACGTGAGGATTATTACGGCACGCTGCTGCATGAACTGACGCACGCTACCGGACACGCTTCACGGCTGAACCGGGATGGCATCACTGCCGGAAAGCATACCTTCGGCGATCCGACGTACAGTTTTGAGGAACTAATCGCCGAAATGGGAGCCGCCTTCCTGTGCGCTCATGTCGGCATTCAGGCAAAGCTACAGCATGACAGTTACATCGCATCGTGGCTGAAGGTGTTGCAGCAGAACAAAAAAGCGATTTTCCGCGCCAGCGGATTAGCACGTAATGCCTGTGAATATCTGCTTGAACGGGCGCAGCAGCCGTTAGCGCTGAGCGCATGACCTTCATATCAACGGCGGAGCATCCTGCTCTGCCGTTTTTCTCCACTTCAATAAATTTGCGCTGCCCAATAAACAATTTCGCCCCAAATCTGACGGCACCAAAAGGCAAAATCCAAAGGGTGAAGGGGAAGAGAGTGAAGGGGTAACGGGCTTACCCGAAAAAGGGGAAAAGGCCATTATGCGGATATGGCTGACGCGCAAAAAGCAAAACACTACACCATCCACTGGCGAACCAGACGTCACGGAGGGATGGCTGCATCCTGAATCCGCGCAAACGCTACTGGCTGAAACTACCCGCCAACAGCTGATCCATTTTATTCGCCAAAGCACCGCCCTCCCCGCCTCGCTGTTTGAACGCTTCTGGTTAACGCCGCTCCACCGCTTTGCGGAACTGGCGCAGTTGTTCCCAGCCTCGGAAAACCACCACCATTCCCACGCAGGTGGCCTGCTCGATCATAGTCTCGAAGCCGCCTGCTATGCCGCACGGTTACGGCAGAGTTATCTTTTTCCGCCTGATGCAGCCCTGGAAGATCAGGCCGCTCAATCCGAACGCTGGACAACGGTCATTATCTACGCCGCGTTGCTGCACGATCTGGGCAAACTCATCACCGATATTGAGGTGGAAGATGCCAGCGGGCAACGCTGGTTTCCATGGCAAGGCCCGCTGACCCAACCTTACCGATTCCGCTATCTGCCGCAACGTGATTATCTGCGCCATCCGGCTGCGGCAGCCCTTCTGCTTACCCAACTTCTCCCACCGGAAAGCCTAGACTGGCTCGCTGCTGATTCAGTTGCCTTATCCACCCTGCTTCACTGCCTGAACGGACAATATCAGTATGCCGGGCTGGCAGGTGAACTGGTGCAGAAAGCCGACCGGGCGTCGGTGGCGTTTAATCTTGGCGGCGATCCGGTCAAGGCTATCCATCGTCCGCAAACCTCATTGCCGCAACAAATCATCACCGCCTTGCGCGACCTGCTGGCAAATGAGTTTCGACTCAACAACCCGAACGGTGGCTCTGACGGCTGGATAACGGAAGAGGCGCTGTGGCTGGTCAGTAAGAACGCTGCCGATGCAGTGCGTGGCTGGTTGTTGCGCCAGGGGATTGACGCCGTACCGCAACATAACGTGCGGCTGTTCGACGAGATGCAGGCACACCAGTTGCTTATTCCCTGTGAGGATAAAGCCATCTGGCATTGCCGGATTGAGGCCAGCGGCGGCTGGAGCAGTGAGCTTACGCTACTGCGCTTTTCCCCTTCGCTGATTTGGGAAGATCCACAACAGCGGCCCGCAACCTTCAGTGGAACCGTCACGCCAATAGCGGGAGTCCAGAATGAGACAGAAGCAGTGATTGCAACGGACGCAGTAGTAGAACAACTATCCCCTCAACCCGAACAGAACGACGCCCTACTTTCAGGCGAAGCATTCTGGCAGTGGCTGGTGCGTAACGTTCAGGCTCAACATCTGGAAGTCAATGAACCTAACGCCCGAATTCATACCGTCGCCGGGTCGGTGTTTCTGGTGACGCCCGGTATTTTCAAACTCTGGCTTAGCACCTGCGGTCAGAATGTCCCAGAAGAATACTGGCGGGAGGTACAGAAGAAGTTCCAGAACCTGAATCTTCACCGAAAACAAAAAAACGGCCTCAACATCTGGCACTGCGCCGTTGTCGGCCCGCGCCGTTGTTCACGTCTGAAGGGATATCTGCTTGACGATCCCACGCCGCTTTTTGGAGATGACGTTCCCTTTAATAACCCTCATCTCTTGCTCAGTGAAGGAGAAGACACCCATGACTTTTGAACAGCTCCTGGAAGAGTATTTTTTTGCCCGTCTGCTGCGCCCTGATACCCAAAGTTGCTATTGCACGGCGGTAAATCAGTTTACTCATTGGCGCAACGTACTGCCCGCCGAAGTCACACCGCATATGGTACTGGAGTGGCGTCATTACCTGCTAAATGTGCGCTGTATCAAGCCGGTGAGCTGGAACCACTATATGCGCCATATGCGGGCCTTGTATAACTTCGCGATTGAACAGGGATTACTGGAGCAGTTCATCAATCCATTCCAGAAAACATCGCTGCGGGAATCTCGTAAGAAAAAGAAAACCCTGACCCGCGAGCAAATCCTCGCATCCCGCAAAGTACTGAACCAATTTATCGAACGAGAGAAAATACAGCGCAGCTATCGTTCGCCTTTATATCCGGCATGGTTTTGGCTGACCGTGGTTGAAACCTTCAACTACACTGCTATCCGGCTGAATCAACTTATTCATCTACGAGTCAGGGATATCGATTTGGTCCATGACACGCTGTTTATCCAGAGCGAGGGCAGCAAAAGCCATGATGAACATATCGTTCCCATCGCCTCCCGTTTACGGCCCTATCTGGAGCAGATGCTTGAAGAAGCGAAAACAAAGGGAATACGGGCTGACGATCAGTTGTTCAACATCAATCGTTTCAGTCGGCGGACGCTGCGCCAGGGTAAACCGATGACAGAAAATCAGGTGAGTTATTTCTTTGCCAAACTCAGCGATGCCTGCCACAGCCGTTTTTCATCACATCGCTACCGTCATACCGTTGCCACAGAATTGATGCAGAAACCGGAGCAAAATTTGTATGTCACGCAGAAACTACTCGGACACCGCGATATTAAGGTGACGCTCAGCTATATTGAACACAATGTCGAGATGCTCAGAAGTTGCGTGGAGAGAGATTGACAAAACAGGGAGTGAGTGAAAAGATCCGGCCCGAGGCTTTATAAACAAAAAAAGCCGGAGATGCGGCCATTTTGTAGTTGCCGTCAACGTCCAGCTTCATTGTACAACGTATTGATTGTTGTAGGTTTTCCGATTATCACAATCGTTTTTGGTGCCGAAGGCCGGACTCGAACCGGCACGTATTTCTACGGTTGATTTTGAATCAACTGCGTCTACCGATTTCGCCA
>JGI2924J29684_1078502_pt1 | contig 58015 bp, 55 predicted proteins | sample BenlonsequencITS_FD_29684 | JGI IMG/M metagenome (IMG submission 29684) | reverse complement strand
TCGCGACCCGGACGTTCGCGTCGAACTGATGGCGTTCGATCCTGCGTCGGTTGACTCGTTCCAGCACTACGTCGTCTCGAATCTCGCCTGCCAGATTCGCGACCGGTTCCTGCTGATGGGCGTGAAACCACCGGTTCCGTTTCGCGCACAAGGGTGGGGAACCTACGAGGGCTTCCAGAGCCAGAAGTTCTGCTCGTTGTACGACGAGTACTGGTCGAGCGAAGCGGCTGTCTCGTCCTGGGAACCCTGGTAACGCCCCATACGATTCTCGGTGTTTGCGTCGACATCACTGGTCCGTTCCCGTGTCTGACGACGGCCCGTGAACGCGAACTTCCTTATGGAGGGGTTGCGAACCGTCGGCCAGATCACACGTCGCCATGGCGGGGTCCAAGCTCGAGCGGATGGCCGGCACGATTGGCGATGATACGACGGCAGCCACGGCGCTCGCTCGACTCCGCACGCGGCTCGGAATGGACGTGCGGGCGATCGCCTCGTTTCGCATCGGCCTCGGGCTGGTGGCGCTCTTCGATCTGCTCGCCCTCCGACTCCCGGGTCTGGTGACGTTCTACACCGATCGCGGCGTTCTCTCGCGCGCCGCGCTTGCGGAGGTGTCCCCGACGCTCGCGCAGTGGTCCCTCCACGCCCAGAGCGGGGCAGCGTGGTTTCAGGGACTCCTGCTCGGCGTGACGGTACTCGCCGCCGTCTGCGTGCTCGTCGGCTACCGATCCCGGGTGGCGGCCGTCCTCCTCGCCGGATTGCTGGCATCGATGCACGCGCGAAACCCGTACCTCGTCAACGGCGGCGACACGATCCTCATCTCGCTGTGTCTCTTCGGTGCGGCACTGCCACTCGACGCACGCTGGGCGATCCGCCCCCGCGGGAACTGGACGACCGAGCGGATCGTCTCTACGGGAACGGCGGTACTCAGTTTGCACGTCGTCAGCATCTACGCCATCAACGCGCTCCTCAAACTCCAGAGCGACGCCTGGATGCGCGGTGACGCCGTCCCGCGCATCTTCCAGCTCGAGGACTTCACCTTCCTGCTCGGCCCGACGCTCTCGGCTCACCCGTCCGTGCTCACGGGGGTCAACTGGCTCTGGGTGGTCACGATCTCGGTAGCGGTCGGGCTCGTGGTCCTCACCGGCTGGGCACGTCTCGCCGTCGTCGCCGCCTTCGTCTGCGCCCACCTCGGCATGGCGATGACACTCCGACTGGGCGCCTTTCCGTTCATCATGTGCGTCGCGCTCGTGCCCTTCCTCCCACCGCTCGCCTGGAATCGGGTCGAGCGCACCCTCGCAGTGCAGCACCTTCCCTCCCGCCTGTCCGCCTTCGCGAGGGCCACCGGATTCGAACCGCGGGGAACGAACATGCGCCCTGTCGTTCCAGCGTCCATCCAACGGCGCCTCGAGGTCGCAGGTACCCTGGCTCTCGTCGGTGCGTTCGTCGCCGTCTTCGGCTGGCAAGTCGCTGCGGCGGATCTGACCGACCCGTCTGCAGTGGACGACGGCCCCTTCGAGGGGGCGAGCTGGGAATTCTTCGCACCCGACCCACCTTCGTCGTACAGCTGGTACGTCGCCGAGGCCGACCGCGACGGCGGGGAGTCGATCGATCTCGTCGACGGCGGCCCCGCGGCGTTCGACCGGCCACCTGACGCTATGGACCGCTATCCCTCGACGCTCTGGAAACGATACGGATCCAAAGGGAAAGGATCGGGTCCCGCGGTCGCCGAATCGGCGGCGCGGTACGCCTGCGGCCAGGCACCGGCGACCGTCGAGTCCGTCACGCTCTATCGTGTCGATCAGCCGGTCGACGAGTCGGGACCAGTCGGAGAACCGGTCGTCGATCGGCTCGCGTCGTACACCTGTGACTGAGCACTCACTGTGTGGGGAGAAAACCGAAGAAACCGCGATCGCGACGCCGACGACGCCAGGGCGTTTTCGGCGGCCGAGTCGATCCGTCGCCTCGCTCGGGACCGATCAGGCGTTGTTCATGCGCTGGCTGTCGCGGTGGCCACAGCGCTGGCACTCGGTGACGCGGTAGGGTTCGCGAGAGAACGCCGCGTTCTCGGCTTTCGAGCTTTCGGTTCGAAGCTGTACCGAAACTTCGTGCAGCGTATCCAGGTCGCATTCCTGACAGTGTTCCGTAAGTCCGTCAAAGGCGTCGTCGGTGGTTGCCATGGCGGATAATTGGAATCTCACCATGTTATACCTTTCTATTGGAGAAATTCACTCCGGGAAGAAGGCCGCGACGGTGATTCCCAAAACGAATAAACGCGATGGGAAGCCGATCAGTCGAGCACATGATTCACGACAGCCCGATGAGCGAACGTTTTCCGTCGGGCGACCGTCCGTCGAGTCGTGGAGGCCGAACTACTCGGGTGGCCGGCCGACGGACCGACGCTCAGACTCGACTACGAGCGCTTCGCCTACGCGGGCAAGTTCGTCATGTCCTCGACCGGAAAGGCCGTCGCCCGCGAGGACGGCGAACTCGTCGGAGCGGTCGCGTTCAACGCCGATCGGACCGACGAGACCGTCTGCTGGCTCCGCTACGTGACGGTTCGCCAGGATCGGAAGGGCGAGGGGATCGGGCCGCGTCTCTGCAGATTCGTGCGAGATCGGGCGCTGGAACGAGGCTACGAGGAGTTGCGGATCGCGGTCAACAATCCCTACGCGTACGAAGCGTTGCATCGCGCCGGCTTCGGATTCACCGGCGAGACGACCGGGATCGCCGAACTCGTCCTCACGTTCCCATCGGAGGATGCCGTCGACGAGCGCTATCGCGAGGGACTCGAACGCTTCCGCGACCGCGAGCTCACCGACGCGGAACGATCCTTCGTCTCGGAGTGCCTCGAGCGTGGTCAACCGGCCGAGTCAGACGATCGCGCCCGCCGGACGGATCGAACTGGAGTGGCCGATCGGGCCGCCCGAGACGATCGAACGGGCGGGTAACGAAACTCGGTGGCCGTCGAAGAGGCCAACGCTCAAATCCCAGCCGTTCGAAGGGTGTGTCGATGGGAAACGCAGCACTTCGGGACATCGCGTCGATCGAGTCGATCCCCTTCGACGAGCTCGAGGGGTCGGTCGTCGCGGTCGACGCCCACAACTGGCTCTACCGATACCTGACGACGACGGTGAAGTGGACCAATTCGTCGATCTACACCACTGCGGACGGGACGGAGGTCGCGAACCTCGTCGGTATGGTGCAGGGCCTACCGAAATTCTTCGAGCACGATATCGTGCCGGTGATGGTCTTCGACGGCGGTCCGTCGGAGCTCAAAACGGACGAGATCGAATCCCGTCGCGAGCAACGCGAATCCTACGAGGAGCAACTCGAAGTTGCCCGTGAGGAAGGCGATCAGGTCGCCATCGCACAGCTCGAGTCCTACACGCAGCGGCTCACCCCGACGATTCAGGAGACGAGCCGCGAACTCCTCAGATTGCTGGACGTCCCGGTAGTCGAGGCGCCGGCCGAAGGCGAGGCCCAGGCGGCGAACATCGTCCGGAACGGCGACGCCGACTACGTCGGATCGGAAGACTACGACGCGTTGCTCTTTGGCTCGCCTCGAACGCTGCGCCAGCTCACCAGCAAAGGTGATCCGGAACTGATGGATCTCCAGGCGACCCTCGACGATCACGACCTCACGCTCGAACAACTGATCGACGTGGCGATCATGATCGGGACGGACTTCAACGACGGCGTCGACGGGATCGGTCCGAAGACGGCGCTCTCGCTCATTCACGAACACGGCGACCTCTGGAGCGCACTGGAATCCCGTGGCGACCACGTCGAGTACGGCGACCGGGTTCGCCAGCTGTTTCGTGATCCGAACGTTACCGACGACTACGAGTTCACCACCGATCTCGACCCGGACGTCGCGGCGGCCCGCGACTACGTCTGCGAGGAGTGGGCGGTCGACGCCGACGAAGTCGCCCGTGGATTCGAACGCATCGAGGAGTCGCTCGTCCAGTCCGGACTCGATCGCTGGACGTAGGTGCCGTCCGCATTGCTCGCACGCCGATCGGATTGCCTCAGCCGGCGGGCGTCTCCGGCTGTTTCGACTGTTCGGTTACCCACCGACTTCCAACCGCGCCAGCCGCGCGGCTGCTCGTCGTTCACCCAGTTCCAGCAGGTACCTCGCGCTGACGGCCGCCTTCGCAGTCTTCGCCGGATTGCCGGTGAGGATCCGTGACCCGATCGTCGCCACCGCGTCGTCGCCGACGCTGACGACCCACCCCGGCGAAGTGAAGTGAAACTGTGCCAGTTCAGCCGTATCGGTGGGCGTCCCCGTCCGGTCACGCTCGATCAGTCTCGCGACGTTGGTCGCGGCCGTTCGAGCCGCTCGTCGGGCCGATTGGGCGCTGGCAGGGACGAGCTGACCGGTCGTATCCTCGATCTGTGCGGCGTCCCCGCAGACGAATGTGTGCTCGTCGAGGCGGAGGTCCGGGCCGACACGCGGCCGATCGGCGGCCATCGTGTCGGTCCCCCGGATGCCACCCGTCCAGACGAGTTGCTCGTACGGGATGGCGCCGTCTCCCTCGAGTTCGACGGCTGTATCGTCGGCACCCGTCACTGTCGCCTCCGTCCGTACGTCGATCCCCGTCTCCGCGAGGGTGCTGGCGATCGCTTCCCCGAACCGGGCTGGGAGGTTGGGGGCAACGCGCGATCGCTGCTCCAGTAGCGTGACGGTCGTTCGCTCGCCGGCGTCCCACGCGTTGGCGAGTGCCGCGAGCTCGCCGGCGACCTGCACGCCGGAGAGGCCGGCGCCGCCGACCACGATCCGGACGGAGCCGGTCGTCGCGTCGAGCACGGTTCGAAACTCGTCGCGGATCGCCAGTGCGTGGCGAATACGTTTCACCGGTGTGGCCCGCTCACGGACAGATTCGAGGCCGTGGAACGCTGTCTGTGTACCGAGACAGACGACGCAGTAGTCGTAGGCGAGCGTCCCGCTCGACAGAGAGACGGTTCTGTTCTCACGATCGAGGCCGTCGACGGTCGCGACGCGAATGCGAGTCCGATCTGTCGCCTGCGTGAGCGGAACGACGAGGTCGTTCGCCACGGCGGGCCGTCGGAGCACTCGGTGGAGTTCGTGCTGCAGCACGTGATCGGGTGTGTCGGTGGCGAGCGTGAGATCGACGTCGGCGGGAAGCAGGTGCTCGAGCCGTCGAACGGCTGCGACACCGGCGTAGCCACCGCCGAGGACGACGACGTGCATACGGCGTCCTATGGTGGCGACGGTAATAGCAGTACACGTCATCGCCGGGCCAGTAGCTGGCGATCCTGTGCATCGAGAGTGTCCTATCCAAAGTCGTGTCTGTAACCGAATCTGACACGAGCCTATAAGCGTTGTATCGTGGTGAGTTGCCGTATGGAACCCGCGGTCGAGCGTCGATGTCACTTGCTGGTTTTGCTCTCGTTGATACTCCTGACGATCGGAATCGGCTACTGTGTCGTCTTCGAAACCTGCCTGGCCGACTTTCTCGTGGTGATCGTGGGACTCGTCGTCGGGTGGGTCGCGATCATCTACTGCCTCGCGAACGCCCGGTGGCGGTAGTCGCTGGTGGACCGCCGCTTGATCGATCGCTGATTATTCGTTCGATGCGTACTCGAGATCCGGTTGCTCCTCGGAGTCGTCGCCACCTGGTTGGGCCGCAGCGTCGTCGCCGGCGTCAGGGTCGTCGTCCGACCCACTGTCTCCCTCGCACGCGGCCTGTTCTCGGTGTGCGAGTTCGAACAGCTCTCTGGCTTCCTCGTCCGTCGCCTCGACGATCTCGACCGGGTGAGCGTCGAGTCCGACGCGGCGACACGCCTCGATCCGTTTGTGGCCGTTGAGCAGCTCGTAGGGGGCGCGGTCGGGGTCGTCGATCGGGCGGACGACGGGGTAGCCGCCGGCGAACTGGTCACGTGAGGCGGCGCGCATGTCCTCGTCGGAGGCCTCGAAGGCCTGGTCGTGAAGCGGGGAGGGTTCGACGTCGTCGAGCGCCACGAGTTCGATCGTTTTCGAGGGAGAGAGGACCTCGATCGTCTCCACGACGCGGACGTAGACCGACCCGAGGTCCCGTTCCCGGTCGCCGGTGACGTCGGTCGCGTCGTGAAGGACCACGCTCGATCGCTTGTGGTGAATACGGTCGACCCACCCCTCGTAGACGCGATTCGTCCCGTGGACGCGGGCGTACTTCCCGCGAAAACTCCAGTCCAGGGTGTTGTTGAATGGGTTCATTGGTATTAGCGGAGGGTGCGTGTAAATCAGTATTCGTCCCGGCGGATCTTATGAGTGCCGATACCGACAACGGACTGATGGGTTCGGTGGTCGTGGTCGGTGACGAGAGGGTCTCGGACACCAGCGAGGAACTGATTCCCGGGCGATATCCGTGTTTGCCAGTTCCGGAGACGGGGTGGCCTGGCGCGCAGTCGCGCGAGCGATCTGCGCGCCAACGGGGAAGGGCTGGCATGCTCTAGCGCACTCACCGCGAACGAGGCGTCAGCCGAGTGAGCGGGCCGACGACCGACCCGGAAAGCGCGGCTCCGCCGCGCTGAAGGGGAGGGAGGAGTGCTTTTCATCGAAGTTTTCCCGAGGGCCGGCGCAGCCGTCCCGCAGCGGAAAAGTTCGTTTAAAAGAGGTGATCGTCTTCGTCGTCCAAGAGCTTGGCGGGGCCGCCGACGCTCCAGGTGGTGGTCGAGACGCCGGTGTCGGCGACGGCTTCTTCGACGCGGTCGACGTGTTCCTCGGTGGTGTTGACGTAGACGCTGGCGCCGGTGTCCGTCGAGAAGTAGACGGGGACGTCCTCCTCTTCGCGGAGTTCACGGACCGTGTTGAAGACGGCGAGGGTGGCCGGTTGCCAGTAGACCCAGCCCTCGGGGCCGGTCATGGTGGTCGCGGCGAGGCTGAGGGAGTCTTTCTCGGCGATGTCGAAGGTGCGCTCGAAGTCGTCGTCGCGGAGCGCGGCTTTCATCTCGGCGAGCTGGTCGTCGACGAAGGCTCTGCGGGCGTCGAACATGTGACTGTCCGCGGCCTCTTTGTGCGCGTCGTCGGTGTCCTTGTGGTACGGCACCAGCGCGACGACGGTTCGGAGGTCCTCGTGCAGCGAGGTCTGGAGCCGGCGGGCGTGGCAGTCCTCGTCGGTGAGCCCCTGGGTGAGGATGGAGAAGGCGCCGGTGACCGAGCGGGCGGCCGAGGAGGAGCCGACGCGGGCGATGGTCGAGATCTCGGCGCGGGAGGCGTCGATTTCGGCCGCCTCGGAGAGCGCCATCGCGGCGGCGGCGAAGCCCGAGGAAGAGGAGCCGAGACCGACGTTCGAGGGGAAGGAGTTCTCCGATTCGATCCGGCAGGGGTAGACGGTGTGGGCGGCGTCGGACATGCCGCGGGCCTTCTCGACGACGCGTTCGAGGCGGTCGAAGCCGGTGCCTGTGAGCTCCTCGCCGTCGACGACGTAGGTGTCCTCGTCGTAGTCCATGGAGAACTCGACGGTCGTCCGTGTGTGGCTGGGCGCGGTACAGACGCTGATACTGTCGTGATACGGGTATCGCTCCAGATCGTCCCGCAGCCCGTGATACTTGACGAGTCCCTGGATGGGATGGGCCATTGCCGTCGCTTTCATACCGTGACACGGGAGAGAAGGTCGCATAAAGGTCACGGCTCGCCGCTCGACCGACGCGTCGGCAGGCGATCCAACCCAGCCGCGTTCGGGAACGAGTTTACGTGGAATTCTTCCTGTCTTCGCCGTCTGCGTCGGGAACCGACTCCTCGTAGGATTTGCGCCACTGAATCATGTCGACGGCGTGCCATTCGAGCGTATCGACGTCGTCTTCCAGCGAGTCGACCGCCGACTCGAACTCCGATTCGAGTGCGTCGATCCGTTCTTCGAGCTCTGCTCGGACGGATTCGAGTTCGTCTCTGGTTTCGGACTGGAGCATCGTGGCGGCCTCTTCGAGCGTCTCGTTGACGGCGTCGAGGTCGTCTTCCAGGGCGTTCGTCCGTTCGTCGAGCGAGGATTCGAGGTCGTCGAGCCGGGTTTCGACCGTCTCGATCCGCCTTGCTTTCGAGGCGAGGGCGGTCGTTCGCGTGTCGAGGATCCGTTCTAAGTGATCGATTCGTTCGGTCACGTCGGCCTGGTCTCCTGGCGGCTCGGACGGCGACGCGTCGCCGTCTGCGTCTGGCTGTGTCTCGGTGGTCTCGTCTCCGTCAAGGTCCGAACGCAGCTCACGAGCCGCGGTTTCGAGGGCCGCCTGGCGTTCGGCGAGGTCAGAGAGCCCGCCTTCGATCGTCTCGATTCTGTCCTGAACGTCGGTGGCCGTCCGGAGTTCGTCGACGGCTGCCCGGAGCGCCTCTCGCTCGTCGGCAGCCGCGTCGAGCTCGGCGCGAACGTCGTCGGACTCCCCGTCGTCGGTCGATTCCGACAGGGCCTGGACGTCGGCTTCGAGCTGCTGGACGGCCGCCGCGAGCTCGGTGCGTCGCCGATCCTGGGTGTCGTCGGGCTCTGGGCGGTGGTCGATCGCCCGTTTGAGCGCTTCGGTCCGTGCACCGCCCTGGTCGTCCCTGAGGGCCTCGAGAAGCGCGTCGAGTGCGTCGGCTCCCGATCCGTCGAACGATTCCCCGCGGGTGTCGTGCTGTCCGTTTGTCACTGTCATGCTCGCTCACTGCCAGACGTCGGCCGGTCCGGCGGGTGTTCGGCGCGGGTAGGGCTGTCTCCCCGACCGATCCGCTCCTGTCGCGCCGAGTGCCTGCCCTGGGTCGCGTCTTGGTGACCAAGCGAACCAGAATATAATAAGGATGTGTGATAGTTCGAATAAACTATAACTTATTTGAACCGATTTGCCCGGTCCGTTGAGCCATCGTCGATCGGTGGATTTCGGTCGGTCGAGCAACCGCGCGGAGGCGACTCCCACGAGTAGCCATTGTTGCGCCGGGTGTGCAATCTGCCGTCCTGCACGTGCTGGCAGTAACGGGAAAACTCGACGGCATTGGCCATCCCGTACTCGCCGGCAGCGGCGCCTGGTCTGTGGTGCTGGCCGCAACCGAATTCCTGAAATGATCGCTCTCGGAAGGAGGTCCATGGGCACGCCACGCGAGACTCGCGACGACCAGACGGTCGAGGTCATCGATCGGCTGGAGGCCGAGTATCCCGACTCGACGATTTCGCTTCGCTACTCGAACCGGCTGGAACTGCTGATCGCCGTGATCCTCTCCGCGCAGTGTACCGACGAGCGGGTCAACGCGGAGACCGAACACCTCTTCGAGACCTACCAGTCCCCCGAGGACTACGCGAATGCCCCACAGGAGGAACTCGCGGAGGCGCTCAACTCGATCAACTTCTACAACAACAAGGCGGGGTACATCCGGGAGGCCTGCGAACTCATCGTCGAGGAACACGATGGCGAGGTCCCCGACACGATGGACGAGTTGACCGAGCTGCCCGGTGTCGGCCGCAAGACGGCGAACGTCGTCCTTCAGCACGGCCACGACGTCGTGGAGGGCATCGTCGTCGACACGCACGTCCAGCGCCTGACCCGACGGCTCGGGATCACCGAGGAGGAGCGACCGGAGGCCATCGAACAGGACCTGCTCGATATCGTCCCCGAAGGCTACTGGGTGCAGTTCACGCACCTGCTGATCGACCACGGGCGAGCGACCTGTACGGCACGCAATCCCGACTGCGAGTCGTGCGTGCTGGCGGACATCTGTCCGTCGGAGAAGGGTGACGGCGACATCGATCTCGCTTCAGGTGACCCCTGGTAGGCGCCGAAATCTGTCAGCACAGGTTCGGCCGTCCTCCTGACAGACGACGCGCATGCAAGCCCAACCCACTTTTTCGCACCGGCGGTACCGCCGCGCCGGTGACTGCCACATGGTGAACGAAACGGACGACCACGGACTCGACGACCACCCGGCCGCGGCCGACGAGGAGGCAGAAGAGGCCGACGAAAACGACGGCCTGCCGGCCCAACAGCAAGAAGCCAGGGAAGCCGCACAGGAATCGGACCGACGGCAGAACGTCGAATACGACTCCCAGGAGCGTGAAGGCGACGCGCTTGAGCAGGAGAACCCCGATTATCACCGTGACGAGGCACCCGAGAACAGCTGATCCCGGGGACCGGTGGGACGCGTTCGTCGCGTTCACCCGATGACCTAGTCCAGGTCGGCCGGCGTCACGATCGAGAGGTCGGGTCCGGGGGCGATGGCCATCGTCGATCCGGCCGGGATCGTCCGACGCACGTGTCCATCACACTGGAGCTGGGCGTCCGGGCCGTCGCTCGCGATGGACAGTTCGAGCCCGTCGGGTGAGCCGACCCACGGGGCGATATCGGTGGTAAACGGGGACAGAGCGACGACGGTGACGGCGTCTAGTTCCCACTCGAGGGTCGGACCGCCGGCAGCGTGGGCGAACCCGCGGCTGCCCGCTGGCGTAGCCACGACGAGGCCGTCGGCGCGAACTTCGGTGATCGGATCGCCGCGGGACGTGGCGGTGAACGTCGCGATCGCGCCCGGCTCGGTGGTGACGAGGGCAAGGTCGCGCACGGCGAGCTCCGACGTCGTGTCGGTCTCGATCGAGAGCGTCGCGAGTCGGCGGGTGTCGCCGCCAATCTCGAACAGCGTCCGAATGGCGTCGGCCGTTTCCGCCGGAGCGACGCCGAACGGCGGGGTGTGGTCGCTATCCCACTCGACAGTGGCGTCGGTCGAGTCCGACGTCGTTCGTGGTGGTTCGATGGGGAGGATTGGCGCGTCGAGTTCACGACGGGCGATCGATCGAAGCCCGTCGTTGCCGTCACAGAGGACGAGTGACGGGTCCGTCGCCTCGAGATCGAGTTCGCCACCGTGACGGAATTCGATCCCCAGCTCCGCGCCGACTCCCTGGAGGCCCGGGATCGCGTCGACCGCCGTCCCGACGAGATTGACGGTGAGGGATTCTGCGGTTCCCTCGAGTGGATCCATGCGTGCTCATCGGTCCCGTCGGCAAAAGAAATCGGGGTCGATCGGCGGTCACGAACCAGGAACTGAAACTTTTTCACCCCGGTCTGTGACCGCAGACCTATGCAAGAGACGCTTCTCGAGTGGCGGCCCGCCATCGACGAGGCCATCGCCGACGTTCTTCCCCGGGAGGTCGACGCGGCGTACCTCGAGTCGTACTTCGGCGAGCCGACCTTCGAGTACGACCCCGAGAGCATTCAACGGGCGCTCGCCGACCCGATCTGGGACTTGCTTGACCGCGGCGGTAAACGCTGGCGTGCCGTCCTCTTTCTGGTGTTCGTCGAGGCATTTGGCGAAGCGCCCGAGGACTACCTTCCCTACGCGACGATTCCCGAGATCTTGCACAACGGGACGATCATCGTCGACGACGTCGAGGACGAGGCGGAATCGCGGCGTGGGGAACCCGCCTTGCACCACCGTTTCGGTCAGGACGTCGCGCTCAACGCTGGCAACGCGATGTACTTTCTGCCGCTGAAGATCATCACGAACAACCCGGGAGGCCTCCCGGAGTCACAGCGTCTGGCCGCCTACGAGATGCTGATGCACGAACTCAATCGCACCCACCTCGGCCAGGGGATGGACATCTGCTGGCACAACGAACGTGAGGTCCGGGCGACTCGGGAGCAGTACCTCGAGATGTGTGCGTGCAAGACGGGCTGTCTGGGCCGCATCGTCGCCCGTCTGGCTGCCATCGTAACGGACCAGTCCGCCGAGGTCGAGCGTCACGCGGCCGAGTACGCCGAGACGGTCGCGGTCGCCTTCCAGATCGGCGACGACGTGCTCGACGTCGAGCACTCACTGGGCCGCGCGGGCGACTTCGGGAAGGCCTTCGGCAACGACATCCGTGAGGGCAAAAAGACCCTGCTCGTCCTCCACGCGATCGAGGAGAGCGACCCCGCGGACGCCGAGCGCCTGGCTGACATCATCGCCGCCGAGGAGAACACCGACGAGGAGATCACCGAGGCGCTGCGCATCATCGAGGCCTCCGGGAGCATCGAGTACGCGAAGGACCGCGCACGAGCACTCTCGGAGGAAGCACTCGCCCACGTCGACGCCCTCGACATCGATCGCGACGCGGCCGAGCAGTTGCGTTCGTTCGCCGAATTCGTCGTCGAGCGGGACGTCTAGATTGAATAGGAGGTGTCAACTACGCCAATTTGAAGAATAACGGCCTATTGGCAACTTTTAATAATACATCCTTATTATTTTTTGATTCTATGGGATATTTTCAGCCCCTCCCTTCGAAATTCCTCTTTAACCTCAAACCATGTTTAATATTTTAAATTAGAAAAATACTTATATCTATAGGTGGAATTATGGGGTGTAATGTCTGGTGAAGAACCCAAAAACTCCAGGCGACAAATCCTCAGGGGGATAACTGGATCGCTCGCATCGTTGCCAGTTGTCGTTTCAGGCGCCAGTGCAGACGATCAGGAGCAAACCATTGACGTCACGTTCGACCCAACTGATAGGAAGCAAACTCTCGAGTTTATCACGACTACATTCGAAGAAAGCGAACGAATCCATACACAGGCAAACTCAAACAAGTTAGCTCGTGATCGAATTCAGTCTGTTCGTCAAAGAACACTAGACCAACTAAGCGACGAGCAGATCGAAGCAATCGGTGCAGAACTTGCAGACATAAACCTGAAAATCGAGGGCCGCCCGGTTATCCGTGGTGGAGGAACTGAACAAAAGGCGGAAGAGCCGTGGGACTACGCGGACTTTTCCACTACCGTCACAGCGAAGATTGAACTCCGCGCCATCGGTAGGACCGAATATGAGGCGTTTGATTTCACGCACGAAATTGAGTGGGAGCACAAGCCACTGGAAGGCGTGCGGGCGATCGACGCGACAGGATCGGGAACCGGGAAACACTACGTACTGGCGTACTGGGATTATAAGGGTACTGACGATAAGGATATCACCATCAGACAGGACGGAAACTTCTTCACCTCAGATATGACTGGTGTTTTCGAGGGTTGCCTTTTCATCGGAGGTTGGACCTGCCAGCGTGACGATCGAATGTACACGCGAACAGCTGGTAACTGGAACGGAACAGGAACTCTCCTTGAAAGTGAACTTCAATAATCCGTTTTGGCGAAGTCAAAACCGTGCTGTAGCACGCTAATATGACCGGTTCGTCGAACTATTATCGGGACCCGCCACGAGGTCCAGTCGAGATTCCGGCTGCGGTTCTTGGCTGTGGCATTTTACTCGCACCGCTGGTCGTGTACACGAACGCGGTGCTCGGTTCCCCTCTCGAACAGGACACAGTTAAAACGATACTACTCGCGGTTTGTGGGGTCGGGACGGTACTTCTCGTGGTGGGGGTCTGGTCCCTCGACCGACTCTGGACCTATGTCCTCGTCCTGATCACCACGGCTATCGGCGTCGCTGCACTTGGTGCCGGTATCGTACTCGTGATCGACAGTGAGATTCCCGGAAGCGATCCAGCGCCCATCGCCATCGTCTGGGCGATCGCGTATCCGATTACGTTCGTACTGGTGAACCGAATCGGGATACGCCTGTAAGTACCGCTGGCATTCAGTTCTCGTCCTGGGACGACGATCTCTTGCCAGTCGGTTTGCCTTGCCGTACTTCGGCGCGAACTAGTGCCTTCTCAGCGTGCAACTCTGCTCTTGGATCCGATGACGTGGGCCAAAACGAGTCGAGAATCTGCGATCGTTCGTCGAATTCGTGTTCGGACGTGAGGTAAGAGACGGTGTTCGCGAGCAGCGCCGTCAGGACTCGCGCCACTTGTGGCCGCACTCGACACAGGTGAACAGCCGAACCTCGTAGGAGCCGCCCGGCTTCGGCATCAGCTCGGAGTGGGCCCGGTCGCTGTCGCAGTCGGCCGCCGGACAGGGCTCCTGCGTCGTCTCGGTGGCGCCCTGGGTCGCGTCGGCCACGGCGGGTGCCCCGTCGTCCCGCTGTCCATCCTGGGTCGCCATCGCCGCTTCAGCTTGCGAGTCCCGCGGCTCCTCGTTCTCACAGGAGCGACACACCCACGTGTCGCCCTCCGTGTGCATCATCGACCCGCACTCGTCGCAGAATTGCATATAGGGGAGGTAGAGACGGGTGTTGGATTTATGTGTTTACTTCCGGTCCAGTGTGGGTTTCGGCTGCTCGTGGCGACCGTAGTGCGGTTTCGAAGAGGAACGATCGACTCGCCCGACACATAGCAACCGGCGGGTGTGGGAGAGGTAGCACAGCATCTCGAACCGAACGGGACGTCGGTTCTCCGTCGACTGCTCCACGAGCCGTTGTGGTATTCGAGGTGACAAACGTGGGTGATCGTCGTCGAAACTCGGCGCGGGTTTCGTGGCAACCGCATTCGACGTGATGGAGCGGAAAGAACCGTGACTGCATCGGCTACCGCACGCCGATCTAGGTGAACCCGGCGAAGGCGTCTTTACCCGATCTGTCGGGTAAATAGCCGTCTGTGTATCACGAGGTACGTCCCCGCCGCACTGGCGAACACGAGCGTGGCCACGAGGGCAGTCGCGGACCGCTGCCACGTCGCCGTCCGGACGGTGAGACCGAGCAGGACCGCGATCGCGACAAGTACCCCGAGAGGTACCAGTGAGCGCTCTATGGTCAGTGCGAGTATGGTGAGCAATGGAATGAGCCAGAGCTGTGGGCCGACAGCCATTCCAAGTCCACCGAGGGTGGCGATCACAAGTGCAAGGAAGAGTGCGGCCCGGTCATGAAACTCGATGAGGGCGAATGCGGTCCCGATCGTTAGGGCAACAACTCCGAGTGCGAACGTAATCGCCGGTAGTGTCGCTGATCCGGCTGGCGACATTGTTATATATGAAAAAGCACCAATAGAAATAATTACGATATTGATCGCAGACACGATCCGCAATTGCCGTTGTTTCTTGATCTTTTCCATAGCAACATGAACCTTGGGAGAATATGTAAACGTTTCATATTGGTCCTTTGTCCTGTGGCCAATTTCTGATAAGTAATAGGAGAGTAGCCATACCACTATCTCTTATATGCTGGTGGGGTGGTCGACGCCAATGCCCCACATCTCTCCTACTTTCATATTATGAGATAGAAACTAGATTAATATATGCGTGCGGCATAGCTGTTGTATGGTGCGGAAATTCACAGGCAGACGGGAAATGATTCGAGGTCTCGTTGCCGGAAGTGGATTCGCTGGTCTGTCATCGGGTGTATCAGCGGTAACCCGGTCAAATAATATTGACTGGCTGAATATTGAAGCTACATACCGAATCACTTCAAACAACCGTAATACTGAACGGGGGCGTGTGGAAGAAATAATTAAAGCGGAGGTTATCCACAATGGCAACAATTCAATTGTTATTGAAGTGATGGATGAATCGGGTAACCACACAGCACGTTATGATATTCCTAAATCAAGCACTCGGCCACAGCTACGTGGTGATCGAGTAGAAAGAGGAAATGGAGAGGCCTATGTAGAGGCTGAAACTGGTATGGCACCACGCGTGGTTAGAAAGGTGCGAGATGGCTGGTATACCAGATTTACGGTACACAATTCCTCAATAAATGAACATCGTCCAGGACAACAGACTGATCCAAATCACTCGCTCGACATTGAACTTCTTGAATGGTCTGGTGGTAGTATTGGAGACATGAATTCACCTCTCGTAATTCTTCCACATGCTATCCCTCCGAACCGACGCGGTCGAGCTGATGCGCGAACTACCGTTGAAAAGTCTGTATCTGTAGGCGAAACCGATCCCACCTCCACAACCCAATATGCATATTCTGACCTTACTACAACCGACAATCCTGTAGCAGGAATTGACACTTCGAAAACAGATATAACTTGCTATGCTACATTTGACGATGGGTCTTATACTAATATAGATATGATTTGGAATATGACACTAGCGTCAACTGGTTCAGGGATGAGGTAACGATTGTTCCTGACGTTGAGGATGATCAAGCAAGATTATCTATTGGTGTACAGTTCCAGGGATACTTCCCTGGTGGTCCTTCTTTAACGTGGCGTGCAATTCATGCAAATGATTTCCGGTTTCAAACAGATGAAGTGATACAGAGCCTCACAGGACAAATTCAAAGAAATATGGCGGGAGAATGGGGCAATTGGAAATTAAAAAATTTCTACCTTATGGAACCGTTCCCAATTGGTGGAAGAACAAGTGGAGATTGGTATATATTGGATAACCCATTATAGCGTAACTAATCGTTTTCTCTCGCTCAGTCCTCGTTCACTTGCGCCTGAATCTCCGCGACGATCTCGGGGTTGCGAAGCGTCGAGGTGTCGCCCAGCTCTGCGCCGGAGGCGACGTCTTCGAGCAGGCGACGCATGATCTTACCAGAGCGGGTCTTCGGGAGTTCGGGCGTGAAGATGACTTCTTCGGGCCGGGCGATCGGGCCGATGGCGTCCTCGACGCCTTCGACGACGCGCTCGCGCATCTTCTCGGTCGGTTCCTGGCCGTCTTCGAGGATGACGTAGGTGTAGACGGCTTCACCCTTGACGTCGTGCGTGCCGCCGACGACGGCGGCCTCGGCGACGCCGCTGACGCCGACGATCGCGCTTTCGATCTCCATCGTTCCCAGGCGGTGACCGGAGACGTTGATCACGTCGTCGACGCGGCCGAGGACCGTGATGTAGCCGTCATCGTCGAGTTTAGCGCCGTCTTCCGGGAAGTAGACCCACTCGTCCGTGTCGGGGTCGGAGTACTCGCGCCAGTATTCGTCGATGAAGCGCTCGTCGTTTTTGTAGAGCGTGCGGAGCATTCCGGGCCAGGGCTTCTGGACGGTGAGGTAGCCCGCCTCACCGGCTTCGACCGGGTCGTCGTTCGCGTCGACAACTTGCGCGTCGACGCCGGGCAACGGCGGGCCCGCGGAGCCGGGTTTCATCGTGTCGATGCCCGGGAGGGTAGTGACCATCATGCCGCCAGTTTCGGTCTGCCACCAGGTGTCGACGATGGGGCACTTCTCGTTCCCGATGTGTTTGTAGTACCACTTCCAGGCACGCGGGTTGATCGGTTCGCCGACGGTGCCGAGCAGGCGGAGGCTCGAGAGGTCGTGGCGCTCGGGGTACTCCGTGCCCCACTTCATGAACGAGCGGATGGCGGTCGGGGCGGTGTAGAAGGTGTCGACTCGGTTTTTCTCGATCAGCTTCCAGAGTCGGTCGCGTTCCGGATAGTCAGGCGTCCCCTCGTACATCATCGTCGTGGTCCCGAGCGCGAGCGGCCCGTAGACGATGTAGGAGTGGCCGGTGATCCAGCCGATGTCCGCAGCACACCAGTAGGTGTCCTCGGGCTTGACGTCGAGGACTGCCTGACTCGTCCAGGCGGTGTAGGCCAGGTAGCCTCCCGTCGTGTGCTTGACGCCCTTGGGTTCGCCGGTGGTCCCGGACGTGTACATCAGGAAGAGCATGTCCTCGGCGTCCCGAGAGACGGGTTCGACCGACGCGCCCTCGTGGGCCTCGACGAGTTCTCCGTAGTCGTGGGCGTGCTCGCCGAGGAAGTGAGTGAGTTCGTCGCCGAGTCGGTCGACGACGACCGTCTCGACGTCGCCCTCGACCCCGCGGAGCCCGTTGTCCGTCTTTTCCTTGTGATTCAGTGCGTCGCCCCGGCGATAGTAGCCGTCGCAGGTGACGAGGTACTCGCTCTCGGCCGAATTCATCCGGGTCGCGAGTGCGTCGGCGGAGAAGCCAGCGAAGACGACCGAGTGCGGCGCGCCGATGCGCGCACAGGCGAGCATCGCGATCGGCAGCTCTGGGATCATCGGCATGTAGAGCGTGACCACGTCGTCCTCCTCGACGCCGAGGTCCCGGAGGCTCGCGGCGAACGCCTCGACCTCGTTCAGCAGATCGCCGTAGGTGTAGGTGCGCGTCTCACCGAGTTCGCCCTCCCACTTGATGGCCGCACGGTTCTTGGCCCCGTTCGCGACGTGGCGATCGAGGCAGTTGGCCGAGGCGTTGAGCGAGCCGCCGGTGAACCACTCGTAGTGTGGCGCGTCGCTGTCGTCTAACACCTCGTCGTAGGTCTCGTCCCAGGTGAGGAGGTCGGCCGCCTCCGTCCAGCACTCGGGCCACTCCTCGGCGAACCGCTCGCGGATGCCCTCGTCACTGACGTTCGCCTGCTCGACGAACGACGCCGGCGGCTCGAAGGATTCCTGTTCCTCGAGGCGGGCCTCGAGTTCGACCGCGGGATCGTCACTCATAGTCACGAACTCCTTCACCCATGAGCCCGATAAACATTCTCCCTCTCATCGAATTCTGGATCGCGTCGAACTCCACCGTCGCGCGGGGGCGCGGACTGGAATACCCAATGGGGGATGTACACCCCACGGGAGATGCTTACGCCCTTGCCGACCGAAGGACGCCTGTGACTCGCGATCAGACCGGCTGCCCTGGAGAGACAGCTGAGGCGGCTCCGAGCGAGGCGGCTCCGTCACCCCTTCTCAGCGACGTGATCGGGTCGCTGTCGCCCGGCCGCGCACTCGACGTGGCGACCGGTCACGGACGCAACGCGATCTCCCTCGCCGAGCACGGGTGGACGGTCGACGCGATCGACATCTCGCGAGCGATGCTGGATCCAGCTCGACGGCGGGCGAACGAGCGGGATGTGTCGGTGAACTGGCTCCTCGCTGACGTCGACGACTACTGTTTTCCATCGGGCGCGTACGATCTGGTGACGATCAGTTTCTTCGACGCCCGCCACCGACTGGATGCGATTCGGGACACACTCTCCCCGGGCGGCGTCCTCTACTACGAGCACCACCTCGTCAGGGACACCGAAGCGGCGGCACGCGTCGACGCGCGATACCGGTTCGAACCGGGTGAGCTGCGAGCGGCGGTGGCGGGGTTGGCCATCGACCACTACGTGGAGGAACTGGATGCCCGCCGCGTCGAACTCGTCGCACGAAATCCGCCTGAGTGAGCGACGATGACGGCGAGCGATCATCCGTTCTATCGCACCACCACCGGCCGAACGCGAACGACTAATCCCCTCCGGCCCAGACGATCCCGTAATGGCCACGCTCGACCGCCTGCGCGTCTACCCGGTGAAAGCGCTCGATGGGATCGACGTCGAGTCGTCGGCGTTCACCGCCGGTGGGACCCTTGCCCACGACCGTGAGTTCGCGCTGTCCGACGACGAGGGCGCAGTGATAAACGGCAAGCGGACGGCCGCCGTCCACACCCTCGAGACGTCGTTCGATCCGGATTCGTACACGCTCACCGTCGAGACGCCGGACGGGACGCGACGGCGATTCGACCTCGACGCCGAATCGGATCGACGGGATGCGGCGTCGTGGTTCGGCGAGTACTTCGACTGCGACGTGACCATCGAACGCGACCGCTCGCTCGGCTACGTCGACCGGCGGTCGATGGGCCCGTCGGTGATCAGTACGGCGACGATCGAGACCGTCGCGGACTGGTTCGCGGACCTCTCCGTCGAGAGCGTCCGACGGCGACTCCGAGCGAACGTCGAGATCGGCGGCGTCGATCCCTTCTGGGAGGATCGATTCGTCGGCGCGGACGCACCCGCCTTCGAGATCGACGGCGTGCGGTTCGAAGGCGTGACGCCGTGCGGTCGCTGTATCGTCCCGGCGAGAGACCCGGACTCTGGCGAGGAGACGCCCGAGTTCCGCGAGCGGTTCGCCCGCAAACGCCGAGAGACGTTCCCCGACTGGGCGGACGAGAGCGCGTTCGATCACTTCTACAGCCTGATGACGATCACACGCGTTCCCGAGGCGGATCGCTCCGGGACGCTCCGTGTCGGTGACGAGGTCACGTTCGTCGAGTAGGAATTGCGTATGGTCGTCGCTGCTACCCCAGCAATCGGCTCACGCCAGGCCGATCTGTTCGGTGTAGGCGCCGTGGACGGCTTCGAAGACGTCCATGATCTCGCCCATCGTTGCGTAGGCCTTCACGGCGTCGACGATGTAGGGCATCGTGTTCTCGCCGGCCTCGGTGGCCTCACGGAGGGCATCGAGCGAGTCCGCGACGGCCTCGTCGTCGCGTTCGTCCTTGACCGCTTCCAGGCGCTGGAGCTGGCGTTCCTTCGTGGCTTCCTCGTCGACGTGGAGCAGGTCCGGACTGGTGTCTTCCTCCAGGGTGTACTCGTTGACACCGACGACGACCTCCTCCTCGCGTTCGACGCGTTCCTGGTACTCGTAGGAGGCTTCCTGGATCTCTCGGAGGAAGAACCCGTCGTCGATGCCCTGCAGGATGCCGTCACGAACGGAGCCGTCGCCGAGGTCTTTGATCTCCTCGATGTAGGCCATCGCCTTCTCCTCGACCTCGTTCGTCAGACTCTCGACGGCGAACGAGCCGCCGAGCGGGTCGACGATGTCCGCGGCGCCGGACTCCTCGGCGATGATCTGCTGGGTGCGCAGCGAGACGCGGACGGCGTCCTCGCTCGGGAGTGCCAGCGCCTCGTCGAAGCTGTTGGTGTGGAGGCTCTGTGTGCCACCCATGACACCCGCGAGCGCCTGGATCGTCACGCGGACGACGTTGTTGAGCGGCTGCTGGGCGGTCAGCGACTGGCCGGCGGTCTGGGTGTGGAATTTCAGCCGTTTCGACTCCGCCTGCTCGGCGTCGTACCACTCGTCCATCACGCGGGCGTAGATGCGCCGGGCGGCGCGGAACTTCGCGACCTCCTCGAAGAAGGAGTTGTGGCAGTTGAAAAAGAAAGACAGGCGCGGGGCGAAGTCGTCCACGTCGAGCCCGCGGTCCATCGCGTCTTCGACGTAGCCGAAGCCGTCCGCGAGCGTGAAGGCCAGTTCCTGCACCGCGGTCGAACCGGCCTCGCGGATGTGATAGCCCGAGACCGAGATCGGGTGGAACTGTGGCGTCTCCTGGGCGCTGAACTCGACGACGTCGGTGACGAGATCGAGTGAGGGCTCCGGGGGGATGGTCCACTCCTTCTGGGCGATGAACTCCTTGAACATGTCGTTCTGGAGGGTGCCGCGGATCTCCTCGCGGGGAACGCCCTGTTTGTCGGCCAGGGCGACGTACATCGCGTAGATGACTGGTGCGGAGGGGTTGATCGTGAAACTCGTCGAGACCTCGTCCAGGTCGATCCCATCGAAGAGGATCTCCATGTCCCGCAGGGTGTCGACGGCGACGCCTTCCTTGCCGACCTCTCCCTGGCTCATCCGGTGATCGGAGTCCAGCCCCATCAGCGAGGGCATGTCGAACGCCGTCGAGAGCCCGGTCTGGCCCTGGTCGATGAGGTAGTGAAAGCGCTCGTTGGTCTCCTCGGCGGTACCGAAACCGGCGAACTGCCGCATCGTCCACGTGCGCCCGCGATACATCGTCGGATATGGGCCGCGCGTGTAGGGTTCCTCGCCCGGGAAGCCCAGATCCGCGTCGTAGTCGAGGTCGGCCACGTCGTCGGGCGTGTAGAGCCGATCGACCTCGAGGTTCGAGACCGACGCGAAGCGATCCTTGCGTTCGCCGAAGCGGTCGAGTACCGGATCCAGTGTCTCCGATTCCCACCGGGACTCGGCCTCCCGGATCTCGGAGAGCTCCTCCTCGTCGTACATGACCCGAGGTTACACAGGTATCGACATTAGCCTTCGGGAACGGTGTGGCGGTGCGGTTCGGACCAGCGATTCCGCGTCGTCCCGGGAGCAAAGACAGCGGTGCCGACGCGTCAGTAGTGGCCCATCACACCCAGCCGCCGTGCCCGACGAACGCACAGGCGGAAGACGAGGTAGCCCACGAGCGGGTACGCCACGGCCGTGACGACGAGCAGCGCGAGATCGGCGAGCGGGAACGTCCAGAGGACCTGCCCATCGCTCATCGAGGCCTGTAACATGGCGCTCCCCATCGAGAGCGGGAGCAGGCCGACGGCCCAGTGGGCGTTCGTCACGGGCGCGACGATGAGCCCGATGAAGGCGAACTGCATGAGTTGCTGGACGTTCTCGATGCGCTTGTAGAGCAGCGAGAGTCCGGCGAAGACGAAGCCGACGCCGAGGACCGAACAGACCGCAAGCACCGTCACGACCGAGATGGTCAGGACGTCGACGGTCAGCGTCCGCCCCGTCGTAACGAGCATGACCACGAGCAGGATCAGGGCGATGGCAACGCTCAGGGCGACGTTCCAGACGGACTTGACCGCCATCACGCGGCCGATACCGTGTGGCGACATGAACAGCTGTTCGAGCGTGCCCCACTGGGCCTCGCTCTGGATGTTCGCCGCCGTCCCGAAGAACGCCGAGAGCGTCGCCGTAAAGAGGAAGAAGCCGACGACGATCCCGTCGAGCGAATCCTCGATGGCCGGGCCGGCGACGGCCTGTCCGCCGTAGAAGATCATCGCGAAGAAGATGTAGGTGGTGACGAGCATCGCCGCCGTGTTGATCCAGTAACGCCTGAGGAGGACGAGTTGCTTCTCGAAGATAGCTGCCGTGAGTCGGCGAAGTGACGCGACGCTCGATCGGCGGTACTCGTGTCCGTCTGTCGGTCGACGCTGCTCGTCTTCGGCAGTCTCCCCTGGAGTGCGTTCCGCTCCGCCAGTGCCGTGACTCATTCGTCGTCCTCCGAGTCGGTCACGTCGAGGAAGATCTCCTCCAGGTCCGGTTCCAGCAGGTCCACGGACCGGAACGCTGCTTGCGACGTGCGGATCGTCGCCAGCATCTCGTGAAACGCGTCACCCTGGACCGCCGGGGCGTCGAACTGCGTCGTCTCCCCCTGTTCGACCCAGTCGGTTGCGTTGACGGTCGACTCGAGCGTCGCTTTCGTCTCGGCGGTGAGCGTCCCGTCGAGACGGACGCGGTAGGACTGCGTTCGGAACACCGAGAGGAGGTCGTCGATCGTCTCGTCGGCCACGACGCGGCCCTCGTTCATGATCACGACGCGGTCGCAGACGGCCTCGATGACGTCCATGTCGTGGCTCGAGAGGATCACGGTTCGCTCTTCCTCGTCGACGAGCGTCCGGAGTTCACGACGCAGATCGAGCGAACTCTCGACGTCGAGTCCGAGCGTCGGCTCGTCGAGAAAAACCACTGGCGTCTCCCGGACGAGCGTACACGCCAGCGAGGTCTTCTGTTTCATCCCTCGGGAGAGTTCGTTGACCGTGGTGTCGGCCTTCTCGGCCAGGCCGACCTGCTCGATCAGCGCGTCGATTCTGTCCGGATCGGCCGGCCGATCACCGAGTCGTGCGAAGTACCGGACGTTCTCTCTGACGGTGAGACGCCAGTAGACGTTGCGTGCGCCCTCTAACATTGCGCCGACCGCACGATAGCCCACTCTGGGCGAGTCGATAACGTCGACACCATCGATCAGCGCCTCGCCAGCGTCCGGCAGGATCAACCCGAGCAGGAGTTTGATCGTCGTGGTCTTGCCCGCCCCGTTCGGTCCGAGGATGCCGACGACCGTCCCCCGCTCGATCGCGAGGTCGACGTCGTCGACTGCCGTGACCGCGTCGTCGCCGCTGCCGTACGTTTTCGTGAGTCCGCGAGCCTCGACGATGGGGTCGGTCGAGGAGGACGCCGGTGGCGCCGACTCCGAAGATGTCGATTCGCCGTCGCTACCGGTTCGGTCACCCGAAGGGACCGTCTCCACGGCCGCTCGGTCGGCCGAGTCGATGGCCGTGTCCGCGTTGGTCATTCACTCGCGCCAACGAGTGGTTGGTGTATAAACATTTCCGTCGAACGGGTGCCCGACGATCGGTCGCTCCACAGGCGACGCTCGCTGCCTCACTCGCTTTCGGACTGTAATCGCTTCGTCGTCTCGACGAGCGGATGGCGGGCGTAGTCGACGACCTCGATGTCGTCGATCGAGGACAGGTTCTCCTTCTGGGCGGTCCGGGCCATGCCCAGATCGAGCGGCTCGCCCGTCTCGATGATGTAGGCGTCCATTTCGTCGATATCGAGGCGATCCGCGGCGAGGACGCGGTGGTGGCCGTCTGCGAGCAGCGTCGCGCCGGCGTTGTCGATGACCACGAGGGGTTCGGCGAGGCCGTGTTCGAGCTCGTAGCGCCGGCCCTCTAACTCGTCGGCGTAGACCCGTCCCTGGGTGGGGACGAGGTCGTCGAGCGGGACCGTCCGTCGCGTGCGCTCGAAGTTGACGCCGTGGATATTCTGCAGCGTCCGGATGAGTTTCCCGACCTTCTCGGGCGTGGCGCGCTCGATCTGGCTGCGGATCACGTCCGCGTTCGAGATGATGCCGACGAGGTTGCCCGCGTCGTCGACCACCGGGAGCTTCTGGATTCCCGAGCGCAGAATCACGCGGGCGGCGTCGGTCACCTTCATCTCGGGGTGGGCGACGATGAGGTTCGTCGACATCACCTTCCAGATCGGCTCGCCGTCGTCGGCGAGCAACAGATCGCGTGCGCTGACGAACCCTTCGACGCGCCGGCGATCGCAGACGGGATAGCCGCTGTGATTGTCGCTCTCGGCGATGCGAACCGCGACCTCCTCGACCGTCGCCTCCGGGGCGACCGTCGCGACGTCCTGGGTCATATACTCGCCAACCTGGGGCTTGCTCCCGCGCCACGCCTCCTCCATACGTCGCCGAACACGTCGCGTGCGCAAAAACCTGCTCCTCTCTCGATCACACGCACCGTCGCTCCGGATCTTGTTCGACACCTCTCGGGCCGGTCGTCTCCCACCGGGATGGCCCCGCCTTTCAACCCGGCGACGCACTCGCTAGGTCGAGCGTTCGCCCTCGTCCCGGGAGACGACGCCGGTACGTGTCGGGTCGAACAGCAACTCACTCTCGCGCGTGTAGCCGCCTTTCGGGACGTCGGGGATCGAGTCGATCGCCTCGATAAAGCGGTGTTCGACGACGTCCTCGACCGCCGAGACGATGACGGCGGCGTGGTCCGGTTCGTCACCGTCGGTCCCGTCGGTGTCTCTACTCCCGAGGACGCCGATTTCGAGCTGGGCGCCGGCCATGTCGCTGTGGCCGCCCGCACTGCCGATCGGTTCGAAGGCGTCACGAATCACTTCGCCGACGTCCTGCTCGTCGTCGCGAGATCGGGCCGAGAGGTAGACCATGTCGTCGATGAACCCGTAGACCAGCGTCGTGTCGACACCGTCCATCGAGAGCAATCGGTCGGCGGCCTGGGGAAGGGCGTCACGGCTCGCGATCTGCCCACAGCTCGAGACCACGACGTCGTCGTATCGCTTCCGATTTTTGATCGCGCGGGCGATCGTGTCGACCGTCTCTCCGTCGACCGTCGGCCGTTCGATACGGTCGAGTGCCGTCTGGTCGACGTGGGGGCTGAGCGCTGCGGCCGCACGGAAGTCGAGCGCCGTCGTCTCGCGCGTGAAGTCGTTCGTGTCGATGCGAATCCCGAAGAGGAGCGCCGTCGCCGTCTGCCGATCGAAGTCGACACCGAAGCGGTCGACGTACTCCGTCATGACCGTACTCGTCGCGCCGGCCAGGTGCCGGATGTCGACGAACGAGCCCGCTACCGGGCCGCGAGGTGGGTGGTGGTCGATGACGATATCGACGTCGGCGTCCGTCGCCAGTCCGTCGTTGATCCCGGGCCGGGAGTGATCGACGAGGGCGACGCCGTCGTAGGCATCGATCGCGCTGGCCGCCTCGAGGTGGCGGACCTCGAGGTCGAGGACGTTGAGCATCGCCCGATTCTCCTGATGTGAAATCTCCCCGTAGTAGCAGGCGTCGGCGTCGATGCCGACCGATTCGGCCAGCACGACGAGTGCGATTGCGCTGGCGATGGCGTCCGGGTCCGGATTGTCGTGTGTGACGACGGCGAGTCGACCGTCGATCGCCGAGAGCGCCGACCGGAGCCGTCTCGCCCGTTCGGCCGCCGGACTCGCTCCCTCTTCGAGGACGCGATCGGCGAGCGCCCGTGCGCCCTCGACCACGTCGTCGGCGACCGCCTGGAGCTGCTCGACGACCGTCTGTGTGGGATCGGCGCCGGCGTAGACGACGAGTCGGGCCTCGGGAAACCGGTCACGGGCCAGGGTCGCCGCCGCCAGATTCTCGTCGCCCCGATCGCCGGCGACGAGGATCGTCCCTGGCGAGTCGAGGTCGGCGAGCGTCGCGGGTTCCGTCGGATCCCCTCGCCTGGCCGGGACACCACGGTCGCGCAGTCGATCCACGACGGTTCGATCGTCGTCGATACCGAGGACTGACGTCGGCTCCGCCCCCAGTGACTCGGCGAGTCGCTCACCGACGTCGCCACACCCGAGGATCAGCCGACGGACCATGGGCGGAGTTCGGCCGACGCGTGTAAAAGCTACCCGGGTTCAGTGCTCGAGCGCCGATCAGGAGGTGAGCACTGCCGTCGCCGCGTCGAGTGCCGAGTCGGCGATCGGCCCGAAGCCGGGGAGGACGACGACGGTCATCACGGCGGCCGCGATGAGTGCCGCGTAGAGGCCCACCGGCTGGGCGAGCGACCCGTGGTCGGTCACCGGCTCTTCGAACCAGACTGCCTTCACCAGTCGCGAGTAGTAGTACAGCGAGAGCGCGCTGTTTACCACGAGCGCACCGGCGACGAACAGCATGCCGGCCTGGAGCGACCCCCAGAAGAGGAGGTACTTGCTCAGGAATCCGCCCAGTGGCGGAATCCCCGCCAGGCTGAACATGAACACCGTCAGCGCGACGCAGGCGATCGGGGCGCGTCGACCGAGTCCGTTGTAGTCGGCGAACGTACGGCCGACACCCCAGTACTCGGCGAGTGCGACGAAGAGGAACGCGCCGGTGTTCATGAACGCGTAGACGAACAGGTGCATGAGCGCGGCGCCGAGGACGAGTTCGTTCGCCCCGGCTCCGACACCGGCGAGGCCGATCAGCGCGTAGCCGGCGTGACCGACCGAGGAGTACGCGAGCATGCGCTTGACGTTCTCCTGGACGGCCGCGGCGAAGTTGCCGATCGTCATCGTCGCGACCGCGAGGACGGCGAAGGCGACCGACCAGTCGAACCCGACCAGTCCCGCGGTCGCCTCGACGGGGAACGCGGTCGTGAACACGCGAATCGCGATCACGAAGCCGGCAGCCTTCGAGGCCGACGAGAGGAACGCCGCGATCGGCGCGGGCGCGCCCTCGTAGGCTTCCGGTGCCCAGAAGTGAAGTGGGACGCTCGCGGTCTTGAACGCGATTCCGACGAGGAGCAACACGATCCCGACGCCGAGCAATCCGTCGTGGCCCGCGACGTCGTGGGCGTTGCCGGTGAGGACGTGCTGGCCCGTCTCACCCGTGATCGCCTCGGCGACGAGGTCGAGCTGGAGGACGCCCGTCGCCCCGTAGACCAGGCTGATCCCGTAGACGAAGATGGCCGACGAGAGCGCGCCGAGCAGGAAGTACTTCAGTCCCGCCTCGACGCTCCCGCGATTGTCCTTCAGGATGGCCACGAGCGCGTACGACGGCAGACTCGCCAGTTCGAGCGCGAGGAAGACGGTGACGAGGCTGTTGGCCGCGGCCATCGTCGCCATGCCGGTCGCCGCGAGCAGGACGAGCGAGTAGTACTCGCCCTGGTGGGCGTGTCCGTCCATGTAGTCGTAGCTCGCGATCGCGACCAGCGCCGTGACGATCGCCGTCACGAGCATGAAGAACAGCGCGAGCTGGTCGACGACGAGCTGGCCGTCGAAGAGGGAGATGACGCCGGCCCCGTCGGGCTCGGGGACGCCGACGCCGGCGATCATGTACCAGACGCCGACGCCGAGTGCGAGGAGCGAGCCCGTGGCGGTCGTCCCCGCGAGCAGCCCTCGGTCCGGTTCGTGCGGTCTGACACTGTCGAACACGAAGACGATGAGCGCCGTCAGTCCCAGGACGAGCGCCGGACCGAGCGCCGCGGCGTCGGGGAGCTGGACGGGTTCGATCACGCCGCCTCACCTCCGTAGGCCGCGACGATCGGCTCGGTCGCGTCGGTGATCATCCCGAAGATGGTGTCGGGGGCGACCCCGAGGACGACGATCAGCGCGAGCAGGACGAGCATCGGCGCGACGTCGTGAAGCGGCGCGCGATCTAACTCGTAGTCCGTCTCCAGGGCGAACGGCCCGAAGAACGTCCGCTGCATCGCGTACAGCAGGTAGCCGGCGACGATGACGATGCCGAACATCGCCACACCGGTAAAGAGCGGCGCATTGGAGAGCAGTTCCGAGCCGAAGGCGCCGTAGAAGATGGCGAACTCGGCGTAGAAGCCGGACATGAGCGGCAGGCCCATGTAGCCGAACGCGCCGGCAACGAAGATCCAGCTCGCGACCGGCATCTTCGCCGTGATCCCGGACATGTCCGTCACCATCCGGGTGTGGGTCGCGTTGTAGACGACGCCGACGGCCATGAACATGAGCCCGGAGATCAGCCCGTGGCTCACCATCTGGAAGGTCGCGCCGCCGATGCCGAACTGCGTGTACGCGACGAGTCCCAGGATGACGTAGCCCATTGACGAGACGGACGAATACGCAACGATTCGTTTGAGGTCCGTCTGGGCGAGTGCGAGCATCGCGCCGTAGATCACGCTGATCACGGCGATCGCGGCGATCGGGATCGCGAACGTCTCGACCTGTTCTGGGAACATGGTGAAGTTGAATCGCAACAGGGCGTAGGTCCCCATCTTCAGCAGGACGCCGGCCAGCAGCACCGACGCGGGCGTCGGCGCCTCGACGTGGGCGTCTGGGAGCCAGGTGTGGAACGGGACGATGGGCACCTTCACCGCGAAGCCGAGGAAGAGCGCGACGAAGATCGCGGCCGACAGCTCGGCGGCGCCCAGCCCGAACAGCGAAGTTCCCTCCGGAATGCCGCCCGCGTGCATCGCTTGCGCGATCTCCGGCAACGCGAAACTCGAGACGCCACCGTCACCCCCGAGGGCGAAGACGAGCGTCACGAACGCCCCGAACAGCACGAGCGAGGCGACGTTCGTGTAGACGAAGAACTTGATCGCGGCGTACTTGCGTCGCGGCCCGCCCCAGACCCCGATCAGGAAGTACATCGGGATGAGGACGGCCTCCCAGAAGACGAACCACAGGAGGAAGTCGAGCGCGACGAAGACGCCGAGCAGGTTGGCCTCGATGAACAGCACGAGGCCGTAGAACTGCGACTGGCGCTCGTCGATGGGCGTCCACGACGAGAGGATCGCGAGCGAGGTCAGGATCGTCGTCAGGACGACCAGCGGCAGGCTGATACCATCCAGTCCGACGAACCAGCTCACGGCGTACTCGCCGACCTGGAACCACTCGGCCTGTGACTCGAACGCCAGCTGCCCGCCGGAGAGCAACGCGTTGCCGCTCCCGTCGAACGCCGTCAGCATCCACAGCGAGATGCCGGCGGGCAGCAGGCTGATGGCGAACGCGAGTTTGCCGGCGATTCGATTCGGTGCGAGGAACGTGACGGCCGCGCCAACGAACACGACCGCGAGTAACAGCTCGATCATCACAGGAACCACCCTCCGTTGATACCCAGAACGACCAGTAACGCGAGCACACCGAGTATCACGAGCGCCGCGTAGTCGGTCACCTGCCCCGTCTGGAGCCGTCTGAGTCGCTCGCCGCCGAAGCGGCTGACGCTACCGACACCGTCGACGACGCCGTCGATAGCCGTCTGGTCGAACCGGTCGCTCGCCCGGGCCAGCGGCAGCGTGAGGCCACGTGCCAGCCAGACCTGGTACTCGTCCTGGTAGTAGTTGGCGACGGCGAGGTCGCGAAGCGCGCCGAGGCGCTCGGTGTGACGCGTCGGCTCCGGGCCGCCGTACAGTGTCCAGGCGAGCCCGGCGCCAGCCAGCGCCAGGCCGAGCGAGAGGACTGCAGAGAGGACCACCGTCCCCTCGGGACCGCCGATGTACTCGTGACCGTAGTGGACCGTCTCGCTGTAGGCGTGGTAGGTCAGCCCGTCGACCGAGCCGACACCCTGCCCGTCGAGCCATCGTTCGAGGAACGCAACCTCGAGGCCGGCGAGTTCTTCGAGCGGCTTCAGGTTCATCGCCCCACCGACGAGTGCCAGGACGCCGAGTACGGCCAGCGGAATCTTCGCCGGCAGGCCGATCGCGTGGGGTGATTCGGCCGCCTCCGACCGGGGCTCGCCGTGGAACGTCAGCCGGACCATCCGGATCGTGTAGAATCCGGTGAAGAACACGGCCAGTAGCGCCATCGCGTACGCGGCGAGGATGAGCGGTTCGTCCAGGCCGACGATGAGCGCGTCGTAGAGCACCTCGTCTTTCGACCAGAAGCCGGAAAACGGGATGATGCCCGCGAGCGCGAGCGAGCCCGCGAGGAACGTGTAGTAGGTAACGGGCATCCGGTCTTTGAGCCCGCCCATCTTCCACATGTCCTGCTCGTGGTGCATGGCGATGATGACTGCGCCGGCCCCGAGGAACAGCAGCGCCTTGAAGACGGCGTGGTTGAGCAGGTGGAAGACGCCGGCGACGTAGCCGCCGACGCCCATCGCGAGCATCATGTAGCCGTACTGGCTGATGGTGGAGTACGCGAGCACCTGTTTCACGTCGTCTTTGACACAGCCCATCGTCGCCGCGAACAGTGCCGTGAAGCCGCCGACGAACGCGATGACAGCGAGCGCCGTGGGCGACAGCGCGTAGTAGCCGAACATCCGGGCGACGAGGTAGACGCCGGCGGCGACCATCGTCGCCGCGTGGATGAGCGCCGACACCGGCGTCGGACCCTCCATCGCGTCGGGCAACCACGTGTGCAGCGGGAACTGGGCGGACTTGCCGATTACGCCGCCCAGGACGAGGAGTCCGGTGATCGTCACCCAGGTGTCGGCGTCGAAGCCGAAGAAGGTCTCCGAGTCGATCGCCGACTCGGCCGCGGTGACGAACGACGCGTCACCGGCGAAGCTGAGTGTGCCGTAGGACGCGGCGATGGCGACGACACCCACGAGGAAGAAGAAGTCCCCGAAGCGCGTGACGAGGAACGCCTTCTTCGCCGCGGAGGGCGCCGATTTCGTCCGGTACCAGAAGCCGATGAGGAGGAACGAACACAGTCCCACCAGCTCGAAGAAGACGAACGACATCAGCAGGTTGTCCGCGACCACGAACGCGAGCATGCTGAACGTAAAGAGGCCGAGTCCGGCGTAGTACCGCGGCAGGCCGGTCTCGCCCTCGCCGTTCATGTAGCTCAGGCTGAAGATGTGGACGAGGAAGGCGATCAGCGAGACCACGACCAGCATGGCCGCCGACAGCGGGTCGATCAGCAGGCCGAAGTGGAACGTGATCTCGGGTGTCTCGAACCACGTGTACACCAGTTCGTTCGTCGTCTCGCCGCCGGCGACGGCCGCGGCCATCACCAGCGAGAGCGCGAGCGATCCGCCAGTCGCGACGATACCCGGGATCGCACCGCCGAGGGGCAGGTAGCGGCCCACGAGCAGCGTGATCGCGAACGCCACCAGCGGGAACAGCACGATTGCGGGCGCGAATGTAAACAATCCTTCCATGTTACCACCTCATCGTCGTCGGTACCGAGACGTCGATCGTCCCGAAGTTTCGATACAGTACCAGGATGATCCCGAGGCCGATCGCGACCTCCGCGGCCGCGAGTCCGAGGACGAACAGCCCGAACACCTGTCCGGACAGCGTGCCGTGGTACAGCGCGAACGCGATCAGGTTGATCACGGCTGCGTTGACCATCAGCTCGATGGCCATCAGGAACATGAGTGCGTTGCGCCGGGTCAGGATGCCGAACAGTCCGATGCAGAACAGCCCGGCCGAGAGGAGGACGTAGCCCTCGATGGCCATCATGCCTCGTCACCTCCCTCGTCTGCGTCGTCCTCGTCGCCTTCCATCTCGGCGACGAGCTCCTCGGCCTCGGATGCCGGTTTGCCGTCGGTCTCCGTCGTTCCGTCAACCGCACCACCGTCGGTCGCGGCCGTCCCGTCTGCCTCGGTGTCGCCGGTCGAACCGGTCGACGGGCCGTCGAACGCGCTCGGGCGAACCGACTCGTCGGGGCCTTCGCGCGTCGCGAGCACGAGCGAGGCGTCGAGCGCCGCGTCGAGGACGATCGCGATCAGGATGAACGAGACCAGGAACGACTCCGTGTTCGTCTCCTGCAGTTCGGTGAAGTCGAACAGTGCGTAGCCGATCTCGGCGGTGACCGAGAGGTCCTCGGGGAAGCCGACGTAGCCGGTAAAGTCGGTGCCGACGACGACGGCGGCGAACACGCCGAACAGGGCGAACGCGAGGAGCCCGGGCACGAGCCGTGAACTCAGCGAGACGAGTCGTGGTCGGCTCATCGGCCGGTCACCTCCCCGTCTCCCGTCGCCGTCTCCGGCGGTGTTTCACCGGCCTGGGTCAGCATGACGGCGAAGGAGATCAGCACGAGGACGCCACCGACGTAGACGAGCACCTGGATCACCGCGAGGAACTCGGCGGTGAGCATCACGTAGTGGACGGCCACCGAGAGCAGCGAGACGCCGAGCATGAGCGCTGAGTGCCAGGGGTCCCGGAACAGGACGACGCCGGCCGCACTGGTCAGCGTGACGGCGGCGAACAGGGCGAAGGCGGCGGTCTCCATCATTGGTAGTCCACCTCCCCGTCGCCCTCACCGACCCAGCCGCCACGGTCGGGTTCGCGCACCTCCAGCGGGTCGATGTCCTTGTACCAGGGGACGGCCTTGAGCTGTTCTTTGTTGTAGACGAGTTCGGACTTCGTATCTCCGGTGAACTCGAAGTTCTGGGTCAGCAGGATGGCGTCGGTCGGACAGACCTCCTCGCACAGCCGGCAGTAGACACACTGGCCGATGTGGAGGTTGTACTGCTCGCCGTTTCGCTTGTCGTCCATCACGATCTGGATGGTGTCGTTCGGACAGACCTTCTCGCACTGACGACACCAGATACAGCGTTCCTGGCTGAACTTGTGGACGCCGCGAAAGCGCGGCGAGACCTTCGGCACCTCGTCGGGGTAGGCCACGGTGTACACTTCGCCGTCCAGTGCGTGCTTCATCGTCGTCGCCAGTGATTTGAGTAGTCCGATCATGCGAAGAACACCCCCACGATTCCTGCCGTCAGCAGCAGGTTCGCGAACGAAAGCACCAGCAGTCCCTTCCAGCCGATCTCGATCAGCTGGTCGATCCGGACGCGGGGCATCGCCGTCCGGAACCACTGGGTCAGCAGGAAGAACGCCACGACCTTCGCCAGGAACCAGACGATTCCCAGCGCGGCCGGACCGGGCCCTGCCGGGCCGCCGAGGAAGAGCGTCGCCATAATCGCGCCGGCGAGGAAGATGTGCAGGAACTCAGAGAGGTAGACGAGCACGAAGTAGATGCTCGAGTACTCGGTCTGGTAACCGGCGACGATCTCGGTCGGGGCCTCCGGGACGTCGAACGGGTTCCGGCCGACCTCGGCCATCCCCGCCGCGAGGAACAGGACGAACGCGAACGGGTTGACGAACGCGAACCAGGCCGGGATCGAGACCGGCCCGAGCTGGACGAGCGTCTCGGCCTGTACCGCGACGATCTCGCTCATCTGCAACGACCCGGTGTAGAGGATCACCGACGCGCCGGTGACGATCAGCGGAATCTCGTAGGCGATGTTCTGTGCGGTCGCACGCAGGCCGCCCATCAGCGCGTACTTGTTGTCGGAGGCGTAGCCCGCGATCATCATGCCGAGCGTCGACAGCGAGGCGATCGCGAACGCAAAGAGCAGGCCGACTTCGGGGTCGGCGAGGTGAATTCCGCTGCCCATCGGGATCACGGCGAACCCGAAGAGCGCGGAGAACACCATGATGATCGGTGCAATGTCCCAGGCGGGCCGGTCGACTCCCTTCGGCACGATCAGCTCTTTCGACATGAGTTGGACCGCAGCCGCCGGGATGATGAACAGGCCCCAGGGCCCGTGTTCGGTGATCGCGTAGCGATCCGAGAAGTCCGCGAAGATCTTTCGCTTGCCCCACGGGCCGGCGAACGCCGCCATCACGAGCAACACGTTCGCGATGAGGAACGCGGCGACGAACGCGGTGATCGCCTGGCCGATCAAGCCGAAATCGCCGAGTCCGACCAGGTCGCTGATCGCGTCGGGGAGCGGCATGGCCGTCGCCACTGTCTGGGGCGACATTACCGGTCCACCTCCCCGAGGATGACGTCGATACTGCCGAGCGTGGCGATCAGGTCGGCGACGTACTCGCCGTTGGCCGCCTCGCCCAGCACCTGCAGGTTACTGAAACACGGGCTTCGGATCTTGAAGCGCGCCGGTTTGTCGGAACCGTCGGAGCGAATGTAGATGCCGAGTTCGCCCTTGGCTCCCTCGACGGCCCGGTAGACCTCCGCGTCGGCGTCAGGCTTCAAGGTTCGGGGAACGTTCGACTGGATCTCCCGGTCGTCTTCGTCCCAGTCTTCCAGGATGTCGACGCACTGGTCGACGATCTTCGCCGACTCCTCGAGTTCTTGCATGCGAACGAGCATGCGCGCGTAGTTGTCGCCTTCGTCCTGGACGGCGACGTCCCAGTCGAGTTCCTCGTAGTAGCCGTAGGGGTCGTCGCGGCGCAGGTCGTAGTCGATGCCGGAGCCACGGGCGACGGGGCCGGTGACGCCGTAACTCTTCGCGGTTTCCGCGTCGAGATGGCCGGTGCCGATACACCGACGCTGGAAGATCTCGTTGTTCGTCAGCAGGTCGTGGTACTCGTCGACCGAGCCCTCGAAGCTGTCGAGGAACGTCCGGATGGACTCGAAGAAGTCCTCGCGCGGTTCCGGCAGGTCCCAGACGACCCCGCCGAGACGGAAGTAGTTGAACATCATCCGCTGGCCGGTGAGGTCCTCGAGAATGTTGAGGACGTCCTCTCGATCCTGCCAGGCGTACTGGAAGGTGACGGTGAAGTCGCCGACGACGTCCAGTGCGAACGCGCCGATCGAGATGAGGTGGGCGGCGATCCGGCAGAGTTCCGCCCCCATCGTTCGGATGACCTGTGCGTACTCCGGTACCTCGATGTCGGCCATGTCCTCGATCGCCCGGGCGTAGGACCACTCGTTGATGAGGCCGGCGGAGACGTAGTCCCAGCGGTCGGGGTAGGGCATGATCTGGTGGCGATAGGTCCCCTGCTGGCACATCTGCTCCTCGCAGCGGTGGAGGTAGCCGATGTCGGGGTCGACGTCGACGACCGTCTCGCCGTCCAGCACCGTCTTCAGGTGGAGCACACCGTGGGTCGCCGGGTGGTGGGGACCGATGTTGAGAAACATCGTCTCTCCCTCCTCGTCGTGGTGGTGCTCGGCGATCGGGTTGGCGTGTTCAGAGAGGCTGACGAGCTGGGGTTTGTCCTGATCGTAGTCGAGCCCCAGCGGGTGGCCCTGCCAGGTCTCCGGCAGGAGGATCCGTCGGAGGTCGGGGTGATCTTCGTACTCGATCCCGACGAGGTCGTAGGCCTCGCGCTCGTGCCAGTCGGCGGTGCGGTAGACGGCGTCCGCACTCTGGCTGACCGGCTCCTCTTTGGTCGTCGGCACGACGACGCTGACCTCCTGTGTCCGGTCGTCGTACTTCGACAGGTGGTAGATACTCTCGTAGCGGTCGGCGTACTCCTGAGCGGTGACGGCCGAGAGGTGGTCGAAGCCGCCCTCGTCGCGTAGTGCTCGCAGCGCCGACTGCACCTCGTCCGGTCGGATCACGACACCCTGGGCGTTGACGTGTTCTTCCCAGCCGATGGCGTGATCGCCGAGGATCGATTCGAGCGACTCCCGGTCGTCCGTTCGTGCGAGCGGATCCTCGTGCCGGGACGCTTCCAGACTCACGGTGAGTCACCCCAGTTGTACCGCATGACGAGGGTCTCCTCGTCGATATCGTTCGCGAGCTCGCGGACGACCTCGTCGCGATCGAGGTCGCCGAACTCCTCTAGCTCGTAGGGTTTGACGGTGACCGGGGCGGATTCACCGTGCTGGACGCGATCCTGGAGTTTCCGGATGCCGTAGATCAGCGCCTCGGGTCGTGGCGGGCAGCCGGGGACGTGGATGTCCACCGGAATGATCTCCTCGGCGCCCTTCACGACGTTGTAGCCTTCCTGGAAGGGACCGCCGGAGATCGTACACGAGCCCATCCCGACGACGAACTTGGGTTCGGGCATCTGGTCGTAGAGGCGTTTCATCCGCGGGCCGAACTTCGAGACGATCGTTCCCGGGACGATCAGCAGGTCCGCCTGTCGGGGCGAAGCACGGGGAACGCCCGTTCCGAAGCGGTCCAGGTCGTGTCCCGGCATGTACGTCCCCATCATCTCGATCGAACAGCAGGCGATACCGAACTGGAGGACGAACATGGAGGAACTGCGCGCCCAGTTCAGGAACGCGTCGAACTTGGTCAGGATGAAGGGGGTCGACCCGAACAGCTCCCGAAGGCGGGAGTTGAACCGGTCGTCGGTGTCTCCCATTCGGGCCTGCTGTGTCTTCGACGCGACGTCTCGCGGCCCTGTCGTGTCGTAGGTGTCGTGTGAACTCATTGGTTCTGTGTCGATCGCCAGTCGGTTGACTCACTACGCGCCCAGCTGACGGCGCCGTTACGCCAGGCCCAGATCAGCCCGACGACTAAAATGGCGAGGAATGCGAGCATCGGGGCCAGTACGGCGACCACCGTCGGCTCGCCTTCGAGGGCGTCACGGTAGGTGACGACCCAGGGGAAGATGAACGCGGTTTCAACGTCGAAAATAACGAACAAAAGAGCAACCATGTAGTACTGGACGTTGAAGCGAAATCGCGTTCCGCCGGTCGGGATCTCCCCGCTCTCGTAGGTCTGGCGTTTGCCGTCTTCGGGGACGCTCGGCCGGAGCAGGCTCGACAACGTGATCATGCCGATCGGCAAGCCGACCCCGATGAGGGCCATCGCACTAATCGCTATCCACGCGGTACTCATCTCGCGTTTGGCTTGGGTACAACCCTATATAAGGATTCTCAAACCCTGAGACGGTCGTGTGTGACTGATTCGGTCCCGTTCGGCACGCTCCGTCGATCCTATCGGCGGGACGGGTTCACGTCGCGGTTGTGGGACCTACTCCTCGCGATCGGCGGCGAACGCCTCGGTGCCGTGGTCGTGGAGGTCGCGGGAGACGGTTCCCACTCCCGAGCGGAGCTCGTCGTGGTACGCCACGAGCCGGTCGCGGATCTCGTCGTGCTGGCGGGCGAGAATCTGTGCCGCGGAGAGCGCCGCGTTGAACGACTTGCCGGCGTCGACGGCGACCAGCGGCGCGCCCGTCGGCATCCCGATGACCGAATCGACTGACTTCTCCTGAACGGGGACGCCGATCACCGGCAGCGGGTAGGCGATCGAGGCGGTCATGTTGGGCAGATCGGCCGACTTGCCACCTGCGCCCGCGATGATTACTTCGAGGCCCCTGTCTTCGGCCGTTTCGGCGTAGGCCGTCATCAGGTCGGGCGTGCGATGGGCCGAGGTGACGTACGTCTCGAAGGTGAAGCGCTCCCCCGGTGGCGCTTCGAAATCCGTCTGTTCGGCGAAGCCGAGTTCGTCGACGAACGCGTCGTAGGCGCCGCGGCGACGGCCACCCTTCAGCATCGTCTCGAGGTCTGAGTCGCTCCCCATGACGATCCCCACGTCTGGTGTTTCGGCGGCCGGACGATCCTGCGTGGCTTCGTCGTGGAGCCGGTCGATCAACTCGGAGACGGCACTCTCGCTCATACGAACGGTTCGACAGGGAAAGGCAATGAAAGGTACGGGTTCCGCGTTGGGACGGATTTACGGCGAACGCGAGAGCAGAGAACGATTACTCGAACGTCACGGTATCCCGAAGCTCGGTTGCTCGCGAGAGCAGCGTCTCGACGTCGTCGCCATCGGTCCCGGTCACCGTCACGTGCCCCATTTTTCGGAGTGGCCGCGTCTCGGCCTTCCCGTACCAGTGGAGGTGGGCGCCGTCGGTTTCGTGAATGCGGTCGACGTTAGCGAGTGCGGCGGGTTTCGCCTCCTCGACGTCGCCGAGCAGGTTGGCCATCACGGTGGGGGATCGCAGCGTCGTGGAGCCCAACGCCCACCCCAGCACGGCGCGAACGTGCTGTTCGAACTGTGAGGTCTCGGCACCCTCGATGGTCCAGTGGCCGGAGTTGTGCGGGCGTGGAGCGATCTCGTTCAGGAGTATCTCCCCATCTTGCGTTTCAAAGAATTCGATCCCGTAGACACCGCGGCCGTCCATCACGTCGAGGACGTCCAGCGCGACCTCTCGGGCCCGCTCCCGTGCCGCGTCGCTCGATCGCGTCGGGACGATCGTCTCGCGGAGGATCTCCTCGCGGTGGACGTTCTCGCCAACGGGGAAGGTCGCCACCTCGGTTGCGCCAGATCCGCTCGCACCGTCGTCGGTCTCGCCAGCCGATTCGTCGGTCGCACCCTTCACGGCGATGACGCTCACTTCGCGCGTGTAGTCGACGAAGGACTCGACCATGGCGGGACCGGCGACGGCGTCCAGGGCGTCCTCGGCGTCGGCTTTCGACTCGACGGGGACGTTGCCGCGACCGTCGTAGCCGCCGGTGCGGGCCTTCAGCATGACCGGGGCACCGTAGTCGTCGATCGCCTCGCGAATGTCCGCGGCGTCCTCGACCGCACGGAACGGCGGGACGGGGATCCCCGCGTCCTCGAGTTCGCGTTTCTGGACGAGTTTGTCGTGGATCGTTCGCAGCGTGGACGGCTTCGGGTGGATCGGCACGCCCGTCTCGGCGCTCACCCGTTCCAGCGCGTCCTGATCGGCCAGTTCGATCTCGAACGTGAGGACGTCCGAGCGTTCGGCGAGTCGGCGGATGGCCGCTTCGTCGTCGAAATCGGCGATCAGCTGGTCCCGGGCGACGGGGGCGGCCGGGCAGTCGGGCGTCGGATCGAGCACGACCAACTCGACGCCGAGCGGCGCCGCCGCCTCGCCGAGCATCCGTCCGAGTTGTCCCCCACCGACGACCCCGAGCGTGGGTCCTGGCGTCCGTAGCGTCGTCATTGGATGGCCGTTTCGGCGGTTGGCGCTTAAGAATTCTCACTCGGTTCGGACCGGGGCGTTCCCGTGGCGACCGTCCGACGCCTCTCACCGCCTGCCACGCGTCGGACGGTGTGTACGGAACGATGGACGAATGGTAGATGTATTCAAACGGCCTCCTGAATCGTCCGTCTGGCATTCCCGTTACATCTGTTTCGACGCTCTCACGTCTCGATGTGTCTGTGGATTATCGGGAGCGAAATATCCACGTAATGCTGTATCCGCTCTGACTACATGCTGGTTCGGCCGTTTCGTGTGGCGGACTATTGTTGACAGTTGAATTCGAAGAATGACTAGGCAAATTATGACGTCGCTCGAGTGGGTCCAACTCAGCATTAACAATATGATACACTAATGGCCACCAGATATGGGTTTTACCCCCTCCAGAAGACGTGTGGTCATATCGAGTGGGCTGCTCACAGCTGGTCTCGCCGGTAGTCTGGGTGCCGCTCAGGAAGGGAGCGATCTAGGCGACACGCCCCCGACCCAGGTTCAAATCCAACAAGACGGTCCGGCACCGGTCGATCTCGGGACGGCCTGTGACTTTTCGATCCTGGCCAAATCCGGGATATCGAGCGTTCCTAATTCCGACGTGGCGGGGGATATCGGCGTGAGTCCGATTGCGTCGACCGCCATAACTGGGTTTTCGTTGACGCTGGACGGGTCCGGCGTTTACTCGACGTCGACGCAGGTGGACGGACGGGTGTACGCGGCCGATTATTCGGAGCCGACCCCATCCAGGTTAACGACTGCGGTGAGCGATATGGAAACCGCATTTACTGATGCATACGGCCGCGTCCCACCGGACTTTACAAATTTAGGCGGCGGCAATCTTGACGGAGAAACACTGACTCCAGGCGTGTACAATTGGGATACCGGCCTCTCGATTGACGGAGATATCACCCTCGACGGTGGTCCGGACGACACCTGGATCTTCCAGGTCGCGGGCGGTCTCAGCGTGGCGAGCGGGGTGACCGTCAATCTGGAAGGGGGCGCGCAGCCCGAAAACATCGTCTGGGTGGTCGCCGGCGGTCCCGGCGTCGAGATCGGCACGGACGCGGACTTCGCGGGGATCGTGCTGGCCCAGACGGCGATCGACGTGCTCACCGATGCGACGGTGGACGGCTGCTTGTACGCCCAGACCGATGTCAACCTTCAGATGGCGACGGTTACCGGGTGCGATTGCGATCTCGTCGACCTGCAGGTGGACTCGGCGTGCGTCGACGAGGACGGGGAGATCACGGTAACGAACCCCAACGACGTCTCGGTGATGGTGACCGTCACCGGTCCCGATGCGTACGAGGAGACGATGGAGGTTCCCGCCGGCGGGTCGGCGACGTGGGGGGATCTCGCGGACGGAACGTACACGCTCGAGACCGACAACGTCGCGATCGGGCTCGATATCACGACGCTCGCCATCAGTTGTGACTCGGACGTCCCCGACGTCGTCACGACGCCGGCGACGGACGTTAACGGCTCGACGGCGACGCTCAACGGTGAGTTGACCGACCTCGGCGACTACGACGACGTCGACGTCTTCTTCGAGTGGCGCGAACTCGGCGCTGACGACTGGATCTCTACCACGCCTCAGACGCTCGACGGGCCCGGCGACTTCGACGCCGAAATCGCGGGCCTCGAACCCGGTAGTACGTACGAGTTCCGGACGGTCGGGCTGGCCAACGGCGAACGGGTCGAAGGGGCCACGCTTCGCATTATCAAGACGGTGCCGGGCGTCCCGGAGGTCATTACGTCACCGGCAACCGAGGTGAACGGCTCGACCGCCACGCTCAACGGCGAACTGCTCGATCTCGGTGACTACGACGACGTCGATGTCTTCTTCGAGTGGCGCGAACTCGGCGCGGACGAGTGGACCGCGACCGAGACGCAGATGCTCGACTCACCTGGCGAGTTCGACGCCGAGATTGCGGGTCTCGAACCCGGAAGCACCTACGAATTCCGGGCGGTCGCAGTGACCGACGACACACGCGACGAGGGGGCCGTTCTCTCGTTCACCAAAGCCGAACCCGGCGCACCCATCGTCGAAACCCAGCTGGCGACCGAGGTCAACGGCTCGACGGCCACGATCAACGGTGAGTTACTCGATCTCGGCGACTACGATGCGGTCGACGTCTTCTTCGAGTGGCGTGAACTCGGAACGGACGACTGGATCGCCACAGAGATGCAGACGCTCGACGCGCCTGGCGACTTCAGTGCCGAAATCGCGGGCCTCGAGCCCGGCAGCACCTACGAATTCCGGGCGGTCGTCGTGGCCAACGGCGAGCGCGATGAAGGAACGATCGTCGAATTCACCAAAGCTGAGGCCGGCGTCCCCAGCGTCGAGACACAGCCAGCGACGGAGATCAACGGCTCGACGGCCGTGCTCAACGGCAACTTGCTCGATCTCGGGGACTACGAAGCGGTGGACGTCTTCTTCGAGTGGCGCGAACTCGGTGCGGACGAGTGGATGGCTACCGAGTCCCAGACACCCGACGCGCCCGGCGACTTCAGCGCCGAAATCGCCGGCCTCGAACTCGGAGCCACGTACGAGTTCCGGGCGGTCATGGTCGCGAACGGCGACCGGTTCCTCGGAGCGACCCTCTCGTTCACCAAACTGGCGCCGGAAGATCTAGCGGTCGAGACGAAGCCAGCGACTGAGGTCAACGGCTCGACGGCCACGCTCAACGGCAAACTGCTCGAACTCGAGGGTGCGGAGGAAGTGACCGTCTACTTCCTGTATCGCGTCGAGGGAACTGAGGTGTGGACGTTTACCGGCGAGCAGGTCCTCACCGAACCCGGGCCGTTCAGCGCGACGGCGACGAACCTCGAGACGGGAACGACCTACGAGTTCCGAGCGGTCGCTCAGGTGGGCGATACGGTCGTCTACGGCGATGTCCTGATGTTCACGAAGCAACCCGACGATGGGGGGAAGGGAGAGGATGGGAAGCACAAGAAGCAGAAAAAGCGCGAATACAAGCGCGCAAAACGCGAGTACGAGAAGTACAAGAAGCAATACGAGAAGGGCAAGGTGAGCAAAAAGCAACTGAAAAAGAAGCGACACGCCTACGAGCGTGCGAAGCGCGAATACGAGAAGTCACGGACGTGTAAGAACCCAGCCTGATTCGGTCGACACCGAACCGGGGCTGCCGACGGCGATCGTGAGCGACGAGATCGAACGAGAACGGTACCTCTTTTACCAGTCCACGTGACTCCTCGCGTATGCCCACGCTCGGACTTGTGGTCGCGCAGTTCAACCGGCCGATCACCGAGGAGATGGAGGCGGCGGCCCGCGAGGCCGCCGACGACGCCGGTGCCACGGTCGGTTCGGCCGTCTCGGTGCCTGGCGTCTACGACGCGCCGCTCGCGGCAGACCGACTTGCGCGTCGCGACGAGATCGACGCTGTCGCCGTCATCGGGGCGGTCATCACCGGCGATACGGACCACGATCAGGTGATCACGGACGCCACTGCCCAGCACCTGTCCGACGTGAGTCTCGAACGGGACACGCCGGTCACGTTCGGCGTCACCGGACCGGGGATGTCCGCCGCCGAAGCCAGAGAACGCGTCGAGAACGCACGGAGCGCAGTCGACGGCGCACTCGACCTGCTCGCCGAACTACCCGATCCTTGACTACCGAACGCCACCCACCACACCAGCTCCATGCCCATGCACTACGCAGATCGCGTCACGAGAGTCGAACCGTCCGCAACGCTCGCCATCTCGGCGCTCGCCTCAGAACTCGAGGCCGAGGGCGCCGACGTCGTCGACCTGAGCGTCGGCGAACCCGACTTCCCCACGCCCGAGAACGTCGTCGACGCCGGGCAGACGGCCATGGACGCCGGCCACACCGGCTACACCACCTCGAACGGGATTCCCGAGCTCCGTGAAGCGATCGCTGAAAAACTGCAGGCCGACGGATTGAATCACGGGCCCGAGAACGTGATCGTCACCCCCGGTGCCAAGCAGTCGCTGTACGAGATCACCCAGACGCTCGTCGACGACGGCGACGAGGTCGTCCTGCTCGACCCCGCCTGGGTCTCCTACGAGGCGATGGTGAAACTCGCCGGCGGCTCACTCGTCCGCGTCGATCTCTCGCCGTACGACTTCCGCCTCGAACCGGCCCTTCCCGACCTCGAGAACGTGATCAGCGACTCGACGGAGCTGCTGATCGTCAACTCCCCGTCGAACCCGACGGGCGCCGTCTACACCGACGATGCGCTGGCGGGCGTTCGCGACCTCGCCGTCGAGCACGACGTCACCGTCGTCGCCGACGAGATCTACGGCGAGATCACCTACGACACCGACCCGACCAGCCTCGGCTCGCTCGACGGGATGGCCGAGCGCACCGTGACGGTCAACGGTTTCTCGAAGGCCTACTCGATGACCGGCTGGCGGCTGGGTTACTTCGCCGGGCCGGAGGAACTCGTCGACCAGGCGGGCAAACTCCACAGCCACTCGGTCTCCTGTGCCACCAACTTCGTCCAGCACGCCGGCGTCGAGGCGCTCGAGCAAACCGAGGCGGCCGTCGACGAGATGGTCGACGCCTTCGAGCAGCGTCGCGACCTCCTGCTCGACCTGTTCGCCGACGCGGGTGTCGACGTGCCGACGCCGGACGGTGCGTTCTACATGATGCTACCTGTGGAGTCACCGGATACCGAGTGGTGTGAAGGCGCACTCGAAGACGCCCACGTCGCGACCGTCCCCGGCAGCGCCTTCGGCGCACCCGGCTACGCTCGTCTCTCCTACGCCGCCAGCGAGGAGCGCCTCCGCGAGGGCGTCGAGCGACTCGTCGACGCCGGCTCCCTCTGAAGCCCTGACCGTTTTCACACGTAAAATCGAGTCGAGTCCCGTTCTCCGCCGTCTTCCGTCGACGCCGACTCAGTACCTGCGAACTCCCCCTGCCTTCTACCTTGCTCGACGGTGAAGGACGGACAATGAGCTATCGAACGACTATCGGCTGGTCCCTCGTCTCCTCGGGACTCGTCACCCTCGCACTGATCGGCCTGCCAGGCGACTCGCTGTGGTGGGGGATCGGGTTGCTCGTCGTCGGCGTGATCGTGCTGGTCGTACGAAGAACGTGACAGTCTCGGCTCCCTGGCGGTGTTCGCCGACGGTTCACCCGCGTCGCTCGAGAATCCGTTCGACGATCTGCCGGCTGGAGTAGAGTTCGTCGTCCGCCGGTTCGACCCCGCTGGCCCGGCGGACCTCACACTCGATGTTCCGTCCGGCGAGTTCCTCGGCGAGGGCGTCCTCGTCGTGGTGCTGGTCGTGGCCGAGGGCGATCACGTCCGGATCGAGTTCCTCGATGGGCACGAAGATGTCCGACTCGTGGCCGAGGATGGCCCGATCGACCGGTGCCAGTGCGTCGACGACGTCCCGTCGCTGTGTCGCCGGGCAGATCGGTTGGGCCTTGTGATCGACGTTCGAGCGCCGCGCGACGATGACGACCAGTTCGTCGCCCATCGAGGCTGCGTCGCGCAGGTAGTGGGCGTGCCCGGGGTGGAGAATGTCGAAGGTTCCCTGGGCGACGACGAGCGTTCCGTCGGGGTCGCCGTCGCCGCCCCGATCCGCTGTCTGGTCGTCGTCCCGATCCGCTGCCCGGGAGGTGTCCCGGCTGCCTGCCGACGTTCCGTCGATACTGCCGTCCGTCTCGTCGCCGTCGCTCAGTTCCATTTGAGTTCCTCGTCGATGTCTTCCTGGGTGAAGTGAAAGAAGTCGTCCTCGTCGGGGACTTCGACGTCGATGACGTGCAACGTCGTCGGCTTCCCGTCCGAGTCGAACGCCTGCCAGTCGTGGCGCCCGTACGGCGCACCGATGATGACGTGGACCGATCCGCGCGTAAACGTGCCCAGATCGGCCTGGCTCGGTCGCAAGACGCCGTTCGGGTGCGAGTGGACGCTCCCGAGCGCTTTCGTGTCGTTCGGGATCGAGTTCGTCTTGACGGTCGCGCTCACGCTGTTCTGGCTGGTCCCGGGGATCACGAGCACGTCGGTGATGACGAGCCCGTCCCGGTCGAGCCCCAGTCGGCTCGCCTCGGTCCCTCTGAGAAAGCCCATGTACTCGTTCGGGTGCGTCGCTTCGGAGGACTCGAGGACGAACTCGAGGGTCTCCTCGGCGATCCCGAGAATCTCGCTCGAGCGGAAGAGCCCGGAGAGCAGCCCCATGCCCGTCCCTCCGTGCTTGCCGTTGCTAAACGTTCCGGATGCGGACGCCACTGGTGGCCCGGCCGGGAGGCGGTTCACTCCAGCCGGGGGAGCGTCAGCGTGACGACGTTGCCGCCGTCTGCCGTCTCGTCGAAGGCCAGCGAGCCGCCGGAGCGCCGGACGATCAGTTCGACGAGCCAGAGGCCGAGCCCGGTTCCGTGAAACAGCGGTTCGGGCGTCCGCTCGCCGGTGAGGACGTCGCGTTCCATGTCCGGGATCACGGGCCCTTCGTCGGCGATCGCGACGTCGACCGTCTCGTCGGTCACCGTGGTCCGGATGGCGATCCAGGGCGCTTCGTCACCAGTGTGAATTGCGGCGTTCTCGAGCACCTCGACGAACGCGCGTTCGAGTTCGGGAATCGCCGCGACCGTCGCCGACTCGATCGTGACTGCCGTGGGCGTGACGTCGTGTCTCGATTCGACGATCGCGATGGCTCGTTCGATCGCACTGTCGATCGCAACGTACTCCCGGTCGTGCGGCGTCGTTAGCACGTCCACGATCGGTTGTGTCTTGTCGACGGTCGTCAGCAGGCCGTCGATCCGATCGAGCATCGCCATCGTCTCCTCTTCGAACCCCACGCTCTCCTCGGCGATCATACTGGTATAGCCGCGGACGACAGTCATGTCGTTACGGAGGTTGTGGCGGAGCAGATGGCTGATGACCTGTAACTGGTCGGCTCGCTCGCGCCTGTCGGTGACGTCGATGATGAATCCCTGAAGTCGCGGTGTGGCGTCGGGGGCGGGCTCGATCTGGCGGCCGCGCTCCCAGACCCACTTCGTCGTCCCGTCTGCGGTCGTGATCCGATAGGTGAACTCGAAGGTACCCGTCGATTCGAGTTCCTCGAAGATCACGTCGGCGACGCGTTCGCGGTCGTCAGGATAGATGACGTCACTCCCCCAGCTGACGGCACCCGAAACGAGTTCGGCTGTGGTGTAGCCGGTGAGCCGTTCGGCTTCGCCGGTGACGTACTCCATCGGCCACTCGGTCGTCGCCCGACATCTGTAGACGATACCAGGAAATCGCGCGGCGATCGATTCGAGCCGATCGCGCTCGTCGACCGTCGTCGCGACCTGCTGACGATGCTCGAGGTGTGACGCGATCCGACTGGCGAGTTCGCCGATGGGTGTGACCTCGTCGGCGGCCGTGTCCTCGCCGTCGTGCAAGAACCGATCGGCCGACTCGCCCGCCGGGACGCGCTGGACGTCGGTCACCCCGTTCTCGATGGCGGTGGCCGCAACGCCACTCGATATCGCTCGACCGTACAGGACGACCGGGACGGCCGGTCGATCCTCGCTCGCAGCTTCGAGGACGGTCGACGAAACGAGGTCGTCAGTCGACGTCGACGCACTCGCGTCTGTCTGCTCGGATCCGTCGAAAACGAGGACGATGCACCCGACGGATTCGGATCGGAGTCGTTCGCACACGGTTTCCGGGCTAGCCTCGAAGTCGACGGACAGGTCCGGTCGCTGCTCCTCGAGCGCTGCCGCGAGGTCGTCTCCCGCTCCCGGCTCGCGGTCGTGTACGATGACCCTGGTGACCGGGTCGTCGTCCGATATCGGGTCCGACTCGGTGGCTGGCCCCGTGAGACGACTCATGGCCCGGATTCGATGCAGTGGTCCAAAAGTGTAGTGGCGACCCTATCGGCCGTGAGCCTGAATAGCCGGGCTGTCAGCCCGATTGGCCCGATCTCTTGGTCCGGCCGGGCCGGTCTCTCGCCGTGGTAGTGATTCGTGAGGCTGGGTGGAGATGGGGTGCCCAGGTCGAGGCCGGCGAGCTGTGGCGCTCCGGAAAGGCGCTTGATAAGGGTTATACGCGACGGTCGCAAACGACCGGCAACGATGACACGCGAGACCGCCGGCGACGCCGGCGAGCCACGCGAGTCGGTCGTCTACGAGCTCGACCCGGAGTGTACTGCCGAGGAGGTCGAGCCCGAGACGCCGTATCTCGCGGAGATAAACGGTATCGTCGACTACGGTATCTTCGTCGATCTCTCGGAGCACGTTTCCGGACTGATCCACGAATCCGTTCTCGAAGGAACGTACCGCGTCGACGACGAATTGGTCGTCGAACTGGAGACGGTCAGAGACAACGGCGACCTCTCGTTCGCCCCCGCCGACGTCGATGAGTACGAACTCGTCGCCGTCGAACACGACGTCTCACTGACCGGGACGAATCGACTCGACGCGAACCTCGGTGAGCAGATCCACGTCGAGGGCGAGATCGTCCAGATCAAACAGACGGGCGGACCGACGATCTTCCACGTCGCGGACGAACACGGCGTCGTCCCGGCCGCAGCCTTCGAAGAAGCCGGCGTTCGGGCCTTCCCCGCCGTCGACGTCGGCGACGTCGCCCGCATCAACGCGACGGTCGAACGCCGAAACGACGCGATCCAGCTCGAGGTCGACGGACTCACCGTTCTCGACGGCGAGGACGCGACGGACGCCAGAGACCGACTGCAGCGTGCCCGGGACGAACGGGCTGCGCCACACGAGGTCGACCCGCTCATCGACTGGCCCGCACTCGAGCCGCTCCGCGAAGAACTGGCCGAGGTCGCCCGAACCCTGCGCCGGACCGTCCTGGAAGGGCGCCCGATCCGCGTGCGTCACCACGCCGACGGCGACGGAATGTGCGCCGCAGTGCCGCTCCAGCTCGCCCTCGAGCGCTTCATCGCCGACGTCCACGAGTCGCCCGAGGCCCCGCGTCACCTCTTCAAACGCCTGCCGTCGAAGGCGCCGTACTACGAACTCGAAGATTCGACGCGCGACCTCACGTTCGCGCTGGAGGACCGGGACAAACACGGCCAGCAACTCCCCATGTTGTTGATGCTGGACAACGGGTCGACCGCCGAGGACGTCCCCTCCTACGAGACGCTCGCTCACTACGACATCCCGATCCTGGCGATCGATCACCACCACCCTGACCCCGACGCCGTCGAGGACCTGCTCGACGCCCACGTGAACCCGTACCTCCACGACGAGGACTATCGGATCACGACCGGGATGCTCTGTGTCGAACTCGCCCGGATGATCTACCCCGACCTGTCCGACGAGATCGAGCACCTGCCTGCGGTCGCCGGGCTCGCCGACCGTTCGAAAGCCGACGCCATGGGCGAGTACATCGACCTGGCGGTCGAGGCGGGCTACGACGAGGACCACCTCCGCGACGTCAGCGAGGCGCTTGACTACGCGGCCCACTGGCTCCGCTACAGCGCCGGGACACCGCTGATCACCGACGTCCTCGGGATCGACACCGACCCCGACCATCACCAGGCCGTGGTCTCGTCGCTCGAGTCGAACGCCACCGAGGCGATTCAGACACAGCTCGACGACGCGACGCCCCACCTCGAACACGAGTCACTCGACAACGGTGCCCACCTCTACCGAATCGACGTCGAGAACTACACCCATCGCTTTACCTACCCTGCCCCGGGCAAGACGACCGGCGAGATCCACGACGTGCAGGTCGAGGAGACCGGCGATCCGGTCATCACGGTGGGCTACGGTCCAGACTTCGCCGTCCTCCGCAGTGACGGCGTCCGACTGGACATTCCCGAGATGGTCGCCGAACTCAAAGCCGAGGTTCCGGGCGCCGGTATCTCCGGTGGCGGGCACCTCGTCGTCGGCTCGATCAAGTTCGTCCGCGGCAAGCGCGAGGAGGTCATCGACGCGCTCGTCGAGAAGATGGCCGATGCCCCGATCGACGAAGCCCTCTCGAGTGCGGCCCCGCTCGACGACTGATCACCTGCTGTCCGTTTTTCTCGTCCGTTTTCCCCGAGTACGGCCACTAGGCTTCCGACGGTGCGCCGTCGACGATCGCGACGCCGCTCGAGGCCCCGATCCGTTCGGCACCGGCCTCGATCATCGCCATCGCATCGTCGTAGGAGCCGATCCCGCCGCTGGCCTTGACCGGGAGGTATTCGGCCATGAGACGGACGTCCTCGACGGTCGCACCACCGTCGGCGAATCCGGTCGCCGTTTTGACCATCGCGGCGTCGGCCTCGACGGCGGCCTCACAGGCGGTACGTAGCTGGTCGGGCGTGAGCCGCGGCGCCTGAACGATCACCTTCACCGGGATCGGGACGGCGGCGACGACCTCGGCGAGTTCGTCCGTGACCGATTCGGTGTCTCCCGACAGGAGTCGGCCCACGTTACAGACGACGTCCAGTTCGTCGGCGCCGGCACGCCAGGCGGCGACGGCCTCCTCGACTTTCACGGCCGGCGCTTGCTGTCCGTGCGGAAAGCCGACGACCGTCGCAATCGTGAGGTCGGGGAACGTTTCACGAACGTCCGGGAGGTAACACGGTGGGAGACAGGCATTCATGCCGTAGTCGACTGCCTCCTGACAGATGCGTCGTGCCTCGGACGCCGTCGTTTCCGGTCCGAGAACGGTGTGGTCGATCCGTGGGGCGAGCGTCGTGCGGTCCATGGTCGGGGCCTCTCCCCGAGCCACCAAAAGCCGAGGGGATCGTCCGCGAAGGCCGGTGAAAACTCACCACTGGTCGGATGGGGATGGACTCTTCGTAGCCGGTTCGACGGAGTGGGACGCGACGATCGACGGTCATCGACACCGATCGGTCGTAACCGCAACTTGTTTGACCCTGCTATGTACCTGTTAGTGCATGGTACTGCCGGAGGGATTCGCGATACCACCGTGGTATTTCACCGTGGTGTTACTGCTCGGGGTTGCGGGCGTCGGCGCGCTGCTGTGGGCGATCGACCCGCCCGTGACCGACCGCACGGTCCTCGCCTTCACCCCGTGGATGATGTTCGGGTCGACGCTGTACGTGCTGGGACGTGACCCGATCAGTGCGTTCCCGGAGCCGATCGCGCCGCTGTTCGAGGCGCCAAGTGTCTACGTCACGACGGCGATCCTTGCGGGATTCATCTGGATCGTGGCGAATATCCTCCACGCGGGCGGGCTCTACCGGTCGATTCCCCGGTTCGTCGGCATCTGTGGAACGGCGTTCCTGTCGGTCTTCGCGACCGCCGCGATCATGACCGGAATCGAGAGCGGGACGTTCGCCCCGTTCTGGCCGGTCGTCGCCGTCGTGATCACCGGCATCGTCACGGCGATCGGCTGGCTCGCACTGAGTCTCTGGGCGACGGAGGTCGCCGCCATCACCGGTCTCACTGGCGCCCTGGTCTGCTTTGCCCAGGTGTTAGACGGGACGTCCACGGCGATCGGCTACGACGTGCTGGGTGCCGGTGAACAGGTTCCACTCTCGACGGCCGTCCTCGAACTGGCCGGGAGTCTCCCCACGGCCGAGTATATCGGCGCCGGCTGGTTGTTCGTCCTGGTGAAACTGACGCTCGCACTCGTCGTCGTCTGGCTGTTCGCCGACCTGGTCCGGGATCGTCCACGCGCCGGTCGCATCGCGCTCGGCTTCGTCGCTGCCGTGGGGCTCGGCCCTGGCGTTCACAATCTGCTCTTGTTCACGATCTCCGGCTGAGGCGGTCGCGCTCTTCGTTTCCAGTCAGCCACCGTTTTCATCCCCTCTGATCCAGCCAGCGCCCGTTCCCACCCAGTGTGAGTGGGCGGGACACCTAAGACCGGAGCGGCCGTCCTCCGTGGTGAATGGGCCGTTGTCTCGTCGCTGGCCACGTCAACTGGGACGTTACCCTCCGCGTCGATTCGCTTCCTCCCGTCGACGGTGAGGCGACGATTCGTGACCGACACTGTGGATGCGGTGGGAGCGCTGCGAACGTCGCGGTCGGGCTCGCCGGACTCGGCGTCGACGTCGACCTGATCGGGAGCGTCGGTGACGACGAGTGCGGCCGTGACGCCGTAGCGACCCTCGAGGGGGCTGGCGTGGACTGTACGGGAATTCGACGGATTCCCGACGCGACGACCGCTCGCAAGTACCTCGTGGTCGACGAATCTGGCGCCGTCTCCGTCCTCGGTGACGACGGCGCGAACGAAGCTGTCGGCCCGTCGGACGTCGATCCTGTCCTCGTTCGGCGGGCAGACCACGTTCACCTCACGGGCAATCGCCCGGAGACGACGGGGGCCATCGCGTCGCTGGCTGCCGAGGCGGGCGTGTCCGTCAGCTACGATCCCGGTCGGCAACTCACCGAGCGCTCGATCGAGGCTCCCATCGACCTGGTCGACGTGCTCTTTCTCTCGAGCCGGGAGGCCGACGCCGTCCGTGCCACTGCGGCCGGTGAACGGGCGTTCGGCGAACGGACTGTCGTCGTCACGGACGGCGACGACGGCGCGGTCGTCCACGCCCCCGACGCAACCTATCGTCACGCCGGATTCGACGTCGATACGACGGATACGTCGGGTGCAGGCGATGCGTTCGTCGCCGGCTTTCTCACGAACTGGTTACAGGACGGTGACGTGGAACGGGCGCTCCGGGTCGGAAACGCCTGCGGTGCGCTCGCCACCAGGACGGTCGGTGCCCAGTCGTCACTCTCTCCACAGCGGCTCGAGTCGCTGCTTGCCGACTGTGAGATGTAAACTGTCGCGAAGGGCAGAGAGACGGCTACCCACGTGGATGGGTGATATACTCACGCACGGGGTTCTCACCCCTCGGTGTCTGACGGAAGCGATAAGGGGGCGGTCGTTGGCGGTGTATCTAGCCCGTCGGACAGACGGCAGAGAGACATGAGAGAGGCCAATACTACTGACTGCGGCCCGAAGCTGGGGATGCGCCGTGGGTGGGTGGAGTACAGTCGATCGACCGACGAACCACCGAGCGTCGCCGTCGCGAAAGCCCTCGCCCAGTTCGAGGGCTGCTCGCCGACGTCGATGGAGACGCCGCTGTACGAGTTCATCGATCCGGACGCCCTCGATGCGCTGTTCGCGACCCGTCCAGACGAGACGTCGCGCGATCCAGGCGAGGTTCGCTTCGCGACCGAGACGGCGACGATCGTGATCAGACCGGAGATGGTCCGCGTGTTCGAGCGGGTGACCTGCTGAGCTAGCTCTCCCGACCGCGAGTGTCGTTGCAACCGAATTCGCAACTGCGACTACGATCGTATTACGTTCGGCGAATCGACCGGCATCGGCTGGATTTATCAGCGTCCCCGTCCCAGCAGTGGCTATGCGCGACGAGACCGACGGGCCGCCCGCTCCGACGGATTGGCGGTACCTGTTGACGACGCGTGGCACTGTCGGACTCGCGCTGGCGGTCGCGGTGTTGTCGATCGCGACCGCGTTCTTCAACATCGGTACCGGGGCGGTCACGGCCCAGGGCGCCCCGTACGTTCCGGAGGCCGTCCAGGAGGCTGCCGGCTTCACCGGCGCGCTCACCGGGTTCGTGATCGTCGCCAGCGTGCTCGCTCTCCGTCGCGGCCTGCGCGCCGGCTGGTGGGCGACGCTGTTGCTCATGCCGTTGACGGCCGCCCAGGGCTTCTTGCAGTCGAGTCCGTACTCCGCTCCCCTGATCGTCCTCTCACTGTGTACGATTCCGGTGCTACTCCTCACCCGCGAGCGATTCGACGCTAGCCTGTCGCTGGCGACCACCCAGCTCGCGGCCGGCGCCGCACTCGTCGCCGTCCAGGCCTACGGCACGATCGGGAGCTACCACCTCCGGGAACACTTCGACGGCATCGACACGATCCTCGACGCCTTCTACTTCACCTTGATCACGTCGAGCACCGTCGGCTACGGTGACATTACGCCGAATAGCGCTTCGACTCAGGGGCTGCTCTTTACCATGTCCGTCCTCGTTCTCGGTGTCGCCAGTTTCGGTATCGCGATCGGCGCCCTCGTCGGGCCCGCGATCCAGGCCCGCATCTCGAAAACCCTCGGAAAGATGACCGACTCACAACTGCAGACGTTAGACGACCACGTCCTCGTGCTCGGCCACGGGGACCTGACCGAATCGATCATCGACGAACTCGCCGACGCTGGGACGCCGTTCGCCGTCGTCTCTCGCGACCCGGACGTTGGTGAGTCACTCTCGCTGGACGAGAGCGTGCCGGTCCTGTCCGCCAATCCAAGCGACGAAGCACCACTCGAACGCGCTCGCGTCGATCGGGCACTGGCGATCGTCGTCGCAACGGACGACGATGCCACCGATGCGCTGGCGATCCTGACCGCCCGCGAACTCCGTCCCGACGCCCGGATCGTCGCCGCAGCCACGGACCGTGAAAATGTGAAGAAACTGAAGCGTGCGGGTGCAGACTCGGTTATCAGCCCCTCACAACTCGGTGGCCACCTCCTCGTCAAGTCGGCACTCGACGGCGATTCGACCGCGATCGTCGACCATATTCTTCGAGATGAATAATCTGCCTGTTTCCCCTCCGGCTGGCGACGTCCTCACGACCTGAGTGGCTCAGCCGGTGACGGTCGCAGTCCCGTCGGTGACTTCCCGAAACCACGACGTCGCGAGCGTGTCGAGCCGGTCCTCGGCGTCGGCGGCCGGAAGCACGTCCGTCGTCCCACGCCACTCGATCGCGACCTTCGACACCGGCGCGAGGGCGAGTCCGGAGATGGTCACCGGGCCAGCGGCGGTCCTGACGACCCAGGTCGTTCGTGTTCGGCCAGCCGCGAGTTCGACCGCCTCGACGCCGGTTCCGTCCTCGTCCCACCGCTCGGCGAGTCCGCTCGTGATCCGGTGGAGGCGGTGGCGCCCGCGAAGGTGTGCGAGAACGCCACCGGTCGCGAGCATTCCGAAGGCGACCACGGCGAGTGGGAGGCCACCGAACGGAACGTTGACCGATGCAGCGAGCGCGGCGAGTCCTCCGACGACCGCGAGCAAGCGGAGATCTACGGGGCGTGGGACGGAGCCATCCCAGCGGTCAGTCGACTGATCGTGCATGGGATCGATTCGATCGGCCAGGTGGTAGGCGGCGGGCTGTCTCACTGTAGCAGTTAAGGGGCAGGTGGGGGCCGATCGTCGGGTGGCGTATCGCCCTCTCGGTCGTTGTCGGTCCGGTCCCGACGCTCGATCGTCACTGGCGTCGCGGCCTGCGGTGGCGTCTCACGGGCCGGTCCAGTCGCCGCCGGTCCGTCGTCGAACCGAATGTAGCGCCGACCGAGCAGCAGCGCCCCGGCGAGTCCGGCCAGGACGGCCAGGGCGAGCGAAACCGGGAGTGACCACGCCGACCCGTCGCTCCAGTCTCTCTCGAAGACCGACGCGTAGTACGCTGCGGGTTCCGTCCCGTGGAGGACCAGCGCCACCTCGCGATTCTCGGTGAGCGAATTGTCGTTCCAGTTGACACTCCCGAGGACGGTGGTTTCGCCATCGATGATCACTCCTTTCGCGTGAATCTTCTCGAACCGGTCGCCCCCGTCTGCGAGACGCACGTCGAGCGGAATGTCTTCGTTCGCCGCGGCGGCGTCGAGGCGGTCGGCGAGCGCGCGATTCTCCTCGGCGACGTACCAGGACCCGTCGAGCAGCAGGTCGACGTCGACGCCGTCGTGAGCCGCAGCGAGCGCCGCCTCGAGCAACACGAAGTCGGGTTCGCCGACGTCAACCTGGACGATCTGGATGGATTCGTCGGCGCCGTCGATCAGTTCTCGGAGCCGTGTGCCGGCGTTGTCGGGGGCGAGGAGGAGTTCGACCTCGTCGACGTCGGCGACTGCGGGCTTATGTCTCTCCGGAAACGACTGACTGGTATCCGTCTCGGCGTATTCTGGCGCCCCGTCGTCGACGAACTCTAGCGACGGGAGTCGCTCCGCCCAGGTGGCTGTGTCGCGTCCGCTCGCGTCGGCGTCGAACACGTCGCCGAGCGCGTCGGCCAGCTCGGGGTCGGACACGACGACGCCCCAGCCACGACTCGACTCGCCGCCGACGCCGGCCGGTTTCCAGTTCTCCGTCGTCACGAGGACGGTGTCGTCGACCACGGCGTACTTCGGATGATGGAAGCCGTACCGATCGCCGTCCTCGCCGATCGTGCGGACGGTCGCGCCAGCTTGCTCGAGTTCCGTCAACAGGGGACGCGTCGCCTCGGGAAGGCCGCCGACTGGGCTCGTCTCGACGAGAATCTCGACGTCGACGCCCCGATCGATCGCGTCGTGGAGTGCCTGCTGGACGTCGCTGTCCGTGAAGGTGTAGCCAGCCAGTCGGATCCGCTCGTTCGCACCTGCGAGGGTCCCGGTGACGGCCGTCGGCGAGTCGGGGAGGACGAACGTCGTCGCGTCGTCGACGTCGAACGCGGAAACAGGGTAGCACGTTCGTCCCTGTGACCACCACTCGCCGCGGCGAATCGCCTGCGACGAGGTCGACGTCGTGGCGCCGTCAGGCGTTCCTGTTCGGTACCAGATTGCTCCCTCGGGTGCGTCGTCGTAGATGACTCGGTCGACTGTCCCGTTCGGGCCAGACAGGGTGAGCGTCTCTCCATCTGCAGCAAGTCTGAGATGGTCCTGTAGCTCGACGACTGGGTAGTCGGTGAGCTTCCGGGTCACGTTCGGATCGAGGCTGACGGCGACGCGCCCGGCCGGTCGATCGGTCGGTACTCGCGCGGTGGTGTACCCGTCGGAGAGGGTGAGCGGCGTGCTTCCGTTCGGACGGTGAATGACGACGTACTCGCCGACGTTACCGTCCGTCGGTGGGTTCGGGTAGAGTTCGACGATCCGGGGTGACGAAGCGCGGTGGCGGTGGCTGTTCGTCACGACGCTGCAGTTCGGTCCACCGGTCGATGCGACGCTGGCCCGAAGCGATCGCTCGACGATCGGACTCGAGTCAGCTAGCCCGGGTATACTCACTGTCTGAACGGCTCCATGACCACCACCGTCGGTTGCGGTCCCGATGGGTGCGCCGGTGATGCAGGCCGCGAGACAGACGAGCACACCGAGGCTCGCCTGGAGGATACACACCGCTCGCCGTGCGTGGTTCGGCTCCGTAGCGGGGACCGATGCGGCCCGTCGGGTCACGGTCTCGGGTGGCCGCGTCTTCCGACTTAAACTAGTGGATCGAAATAGTGACGACTTGCGGGTCGTAGTGGCGTCGGCGACTGGATCGAAGCGGAGGAGTGGACCGTCTCGACACGGTGCGACGAATCGGGCGCCTTACTGTGCTCGCTGGGCTTCGGCCTGGACGAGGTAGACCCGATCGTCTGCGTAGGGTGTGACCGCGTCCAGTGCGTCTTCGGTGCCGATCTGTCGGAGCGCCCACGCGGCGCTGGCGCGGACGGTGTCGCTGTCGTCGTCGGCGAGGACGTCAGCGAGTGGGGCAATGGCTCGCGTATCGCCGATGAGTCCGAGCGAGCGAGCGGCGCGACTGCGGATCGTCTCGTCGTCGTCTGCGAGCTGGTTCGCGATCGGCTGGACGGCCTCGTCGGTCCCCAGCTGACCGAGGGCACGCATCGTGGTCGTCCGCATCGCGACGTCGCCGGTGTCGACGTAGTCGAGCAGGGTGTCGACCGCCGCGTCGTCTGGTTCGCCGATCGCGCCGAGGACAGCGATCGCGTTCTCGTCACGACGATTTGCTTTCTGGACCATGACGTCGATCGCGGCCGGGTCGGCCAACCGTTCCAGTGCCTCGAAGCAGTGTTTCTCCATGTAATCCGAGTCGAGCGACTCGAGCGCGAGCAGGATCATCTCGACGTTGCCCTGGCGCTGGTGGACCTTGAGCGCGTGCCACTCCGGCGGGAAGTCCTTGACGTGATCGAGGACGTCGTAGAACCCCTCCCGACGGAGCTGTTCGCGCACTTCGAGGTCGTCCCAGGCGGTCGCGTCGTCGACGCCGGACTGGAGGTCGTCCGCGATCTCGAGGAGCGTCGCGATCGTCGCCGCGTCGTCGTCCGCATCGAGTCCGGCGGCCTCGACCGCTTCGTCCGCATCGTCGAGCGTCGCCACGAGTTCGTCGATCGCCTCGCCGATTCGGTCGTCGATGGCGGTCCGCCTCGCACCCGGATCGTCCGCTGTCGGGCGATCGGCCTCGGCAGCGTCGTCGGACGCTAGCTCGACGTTTGACGCGTCGAACGCCGATTCGTCGACGGGCTCGATTGCGGCATCGTCGGCGCCGAGCGCGTCGACGATATCCCCACGGGCGGTGGCGACGACGGCGCGGAGGTCGTCGACCCCTTCTGCGGTCCAGCGCGTCGAGTCGATATCGTTTCGCGCGCTCGTAAGCTCGTCGCGGACGTCTTCGCCGTAGGGTCCACGCTGGTCTTCGATCCCCGAGTCGACGTCGTCGAGCGCGTCACCGAGTTCGTCGTGGTCGTCTCTGACGTCCTCGTAGGGATCTTCCGGTGGCTCTTGGTCCTCGTCGTCCGGTTCCTCCGGTGGCTCTGGGATCTCGTCGATCGCCTCGTACTGATCCCGAACGTCGGCGAGATCGGCTTCGACCGCGTCGAGGTCCGGCTCGGTCTCGGCCGCCTCGAGGGCGGCTTCGAGGTCGTCGATCCGCTCGCGGACGGCTGCGAGTGCCGACTCGAGCTCGCCGACGGGGGCTGGGTCGTCCGCCGATTCGTCGTCGGCGTCGTCCTCGTCGCTCATGCCCGCACCTCCGCGCGGTCGGGTGACCGCCGATAGCTGGGCGTCTTCATACCCGCCGTTCTGGTACAAATCCCCCTAAGCGTTTCCATACACCCGGGCGGCGAACGCACCGCCGCGCCAGTAGAGCCAGGGGCCGAAGACGAGGTAGGCGACGCCGAGGGTCAAGAGGCCGTAGGGGAACGTCCGGCCGGCGAACGAGGGGATCGCGACGGCGAGGACGTGGACGACGCCCATCAAGAGTGCATCCCGGGCGAGTAGCTCCGGGTAACGAATCGTCGACACCATCAGGTAGGAGAAGGCGACGGTGAGTCCGAGGACGACGGCGGGTTCGTCGACGCCCGCGAGGATGGCCGCGCCGAGGATCGTCGCGGCGAGTGTCGTCTGGACGCCCTCCGTACACTCCGAGGTGGTATCGTAGGCGGTGTAGAGCCCGAGTCTGGCGACGGCCATCGCGACGAACGTGGCACAGACGACGGCGATCCCTGCCAGTTCGACGCTCGGACTCGCCTGGCTGACGTCGAAGCCGCGCGTGAGGACCACGTACGCGAGCGTCGCGGGCGCGACGGCGAAGGATGCCACGTCGGCCAGTGAGTCGAGGTAGGGGCCGGCCGCCGTCCCGCCGTAGCGGCGGG
>JGI2924J29684_1078503_pt1 | contig 58425 bp, 59 predicted proteins | sample BenlonsequencITS_FD_29684 | JGI IMG/M metagenome (IMG submission 29684) | reverse complement strand
CCGGTACCGGAGAAAACGCGGTGCAGCAACAAGACATATAATGTGGTAACACATAGCAAGGAACGAGGTGACCGACGTGTCCACCCGCGCCAACGACGACGAGATGACGCATCGAGGCGAACCGAGTAGCGAACCTGAGGGCACAGCGACGGTCGAGGCCTACGAGATCGAGGACGGCGTGGTGTTCTACGACGCGGAGAACCCCCTCGCGTGGGTCGAGACGAACCGAACGCTCGTGCTCGAGGAGTTCGTCTGAGCCGAGGACGCGGCCCGCGAACGCGAATCCTTTTCCTTGCGGTCCCCGTCTGCGTACGTGTGGTGTTCGATCGCTCCGAGCACGAGCCCGAGGAGTGGGACCCCGAGGAGGAGCTGGACGACCCGGACAGCGACTCGCTGACGATCCCGAAGGTATCGACCGAGGACGCCGGATCCGGTCTCGGCTCGGACCTGCGCTCGGAGTTTGGCTCCGAGATCGAGACCGACGCCGACGGGGTCCCCGCCGAGACCGACGTCCCGAGCGAGCTGTTACAGACGTTCTGGGCGGTCGTTCTCGTGGTCAACGCCGCCGTCCTCGCGCTCTCGCTTGGTATCCTGTTCCTGCTCTTCGAGGGCCCCTCGACGAACAGTGTGGGCCTGATCGTCGGTGGCATCATCCTCTTCGGGTTTGCCGGCTACCGCTACCGGAGCTACCGGGCGTCGGAGAGCGACGACGGCGCGTCGACCGGCGCCGAGGCGAACGACGACGACACGGTGCAGTCATCACCCGGCGAAACGCCTTCGGAACCGGCGTCCGAACACCGATCGAGCGACGACCCCGACCGATCATGAAACCCGTCCAAGACGACACCGGGAAGCGATACGTCCTTCTCAAACGCTCCGAGCACGCGAGTCTCGTTCGCGATCCCGAAACCGGAAACGAGTGTTACGTCCAGAACGACCGCCTCGAACAGCTCGAGGACGCCTCCGTCCTCGAGACGGCCGCCCGGACCGTCGACGATCCGGTTCGAACACTGCTGACGACCGTCCACGACGAGACGGCGCTCGGACTGCTCGTCGAACTCGGCAAACGGGGCCCCCTCGGCGTTCGCGAGATGCTCGACGGCTACGACTGCTGTGAGAGCGACCTCCACGGGCGGCTCACGGTGTTGACTGCCGCGGAGCTGATCGCCGAGACCGAGGTCGCCGGCGAACGGGGGTACCGACTCACCGACGACGGTGAGGCTGCCCTCGAAGCCGTCGGTGCGGATACCGACACTGAGGCGGCCACGAAGCGATCGGACGACGACCGCGAGTTCGCCGCCGACTCCTGACTCCCCCTACTCCGAAGCCAGCAGCGCGGCCTCGGACGGTTCGTCCCGCACGAGCCGCGATCGGTTCGTGGTGGCGTCTTTCTCGACACGAACCAGCGAGTCCGCCGCGCCGATCAGCTCCTCGTCGTGGCTGACGACGACGATCTGCTCGACGCCCAGATCTCGCATCGACTCGACCAGCGAGACGAGCTGGGTGACGTGTCCCGAATCGAGGAAGACGGTCGGTTCGTCCAGGATCAGCGGCGGCATCGGTGCGGTCCCCTCGACGCCCTCCGCAAGCAGTCGGTAGATCGCACACCGCAGGCTGAGATTGAACAGCGCCCGCTCTCCGCCCGAGAGCTGCTCGGGCTCGAGGGGTTCGCCGTCCTTCTGGTAGACCGTCAGGCGATACTCGCCGTCCAGATCGATCGCGGCGTAGGAGTCGTTCTGGTAGACCAGATCGAACGTCTCGTTGAGCAGCCGTTCGAGGGTCTCGACGTTTCGCTGGCGCAGCTCCGCGCGCAACTCGCCGTAGGTCGTCTGGAGGGTTTCGGCCTCGTCGTACAGCGAGCCGAGCCGCTCGCAACGCTTTTCGACGGCCTCGAGACGCTCTCGGAGCCGTTCGAGCTCCTCGATTTTCTCCTCGACGCCACCGATTCGGCCCTGGAGTTCGTCGCGATCGTCCTCGAGTTCCGCGAGCTTCTCGTCGACCCGCTCGAGGTAGTCCTCGGCATTTTGTTTCTCGCTGCGGGCCTGCTCGATCCGCTCGTCGTCGAACTCGCTTTCGAGCTCGCGCTTTCGCTCACGTTTCGAGGCGAGCTGGTCGCGACGCTCCTCGTTCATCGTCTCCCAGTCGGCCCGTCGCTCCCGAATGTTCTCCAGCTCGCGTTCGAGCTCGCTTCGCTCGCTTTCGATCTCGGAGACGCGGCGGAGCGTCTCGAGCTCCGCTTTGATATCGCCACGCTCGGCGTTTATCTCCCCGAGCTCGGTCCGTGCGTCCGCGAGCTCGTCCTCGAGCTGGGCGGCCTCCTCGCGTTTCGTCTCGGCCTCGCGCTCGTGCTCGTCGGCCTCTTCCCGGAGCGCCGCGCGCTGCTCGCGGCGCTCCTCGAGTGCGTCTCGCTTCTCCGCGACCAGCTGGGCGACGTTCTCGCGGTTCTCCTCGAGCCGATCGACCCGCCGTTCGGCCTCGCGGAGCGCCTCGGTGCGCTCGATGCGCTCCTCGAGGTCGGCACGCTCGTCGGTCAGCTCCTCGCGGCGCTCCTCGAGCTCGGCGAGCCGGTCGCGTTTCTCGTCGAGGACGTCGACGTGGGGCGAGTCGGTCACGTCCTGGCCACACTCGGGACACTTCCCCTCCTCGAGCAGTCGTTCGCCCTCCGCGATCGCGTTCTCGACGGACCTGATCTCGGCGGTGACGTCGTTGTGCGTCGAGACGAGCTCTTCGCGGTCGTCCTCGAGGTCCTCGAGGGAGCTCTCGGCCTCGCCGAACGCGATCGGTGCGTCGTCGAACGCGTCGCGAGCGGCGTCGATCTCCGCGTCGAGCTCGTCGAGTTTCGCCTCCCGTTGTTCGATCGATTCGACCGCGTCCTCGAGCTCGGCGTCGAGCTCGTCGGCTTCCTCGCGTTTCGTCTCGGCACGGGAGTCGAGCTGGTCGGCCTCCTCGCGGAGCCGCTCGACGCCCCCCTTGCGCTCCGTGATCGCGACGCGGGCGTCCTCGAGCTCGTCGCGCAGCTCCTCGTCGCGGTCCTCGAGGCTCTCGATACGGTTCTCGACGACCCCGGCGTCGTCCGTTCCGAGGTCGGTCTCGGCGAGCAGCTCGTCGCGCTCGTCGGTCAGCTCCTCGCGGCGCTCGCGGCGCTCGCGCAGTCGCTGTCCGGCGTCCTCGCGCTTTCGCTCGGTGTCGTCGATCTTCGAGCGCAGCGTCTCGATCTCTTCGGCGAGCTCGGCCAGCTCCTCGCGGGTCTCCTCGTGACGCTCGAGGACGTCCGTCGCCGTCTCGAGGCTGTCGCGTGCATCCTCGCGCTGGGACTCGAAGCGATCGATCTTCGAGACGACGTCGGCGTGGCGCGACTCGAGCTCGTTGAGCTGCTCGTGGAGGTCCTGGGCTTCCTTGCGCTCGATCTGTCCATGGAGATCCTCGAGGACTTCCCGCTGGCCGTCGAGCACCGACTTGACCCCGAGCCGGGCGTCGCTGGCGCGCTCGCGGTACTCCTCGAGCGCGCCCAGCTGCAGGAGGTCGTCGATCATGTCCTGGCGCTCGCCCGGCGAGGCGTGGATCAGCTTGTTTACCTCGCCCTGGCGGACGTACGCGCAGTTGACGAACGCCTCGGCGTCCATCCGCAGCAGGCGGGTGACCTCCGTGCGGACGTCACGGGCGCCCTCGATCGTCTCGGTCGGCGTCTCGAGGACGCACTTGGTCGTCGTCGCGCGGTCGCCCCGTAGCTTGAGCCGGCGTTCGGCGCGGTACTCGCGACCGTCGTGGGTGAAGCGAACCGCGACCTCACACTCCTCTTCCCCGGTCGTGATCACGTCGTCGAGCGTGCGCTCGTCCAGCGCTTTCGAGCCGTACAGCGCGAAGAAGACGGCCTCGAGCAGCGTCGACTTTCCGCTGCCGTTGACGCCGTGGACGATCGTCACGCCCCGGTCGAGGTCGAGCTCGGCCTCGCCGTAACACTTGAAGTTCCGTAGGCGGACGCGCTCGACCCTCATTCGAAATCACCCAGCGAGGCGTACTCACTGTCGGCACTCGGCGTCGATCCCGACTCGGAACCGGCCTCGGAATCCGCGGGGGACGGATCGGTCGCGTCGTCCTTGCCCGCGCTCGCGTCGTCGTCGTCCGCGTCGCCGTCGGCTGCGGACGCGGACTCCTCGAGGTCGGCGTCGGTCTCGCCCTCCCGAGCCGCGACCGCCGTCGTGTCGGCGTCGTCCGGCTCCCGGTTGGGAGCGGGTTCGAACGCGGTGTCGTCGTCCTCGAGGAGCTCCCGCACCCGTCGCTCGACGCGCTCGCGGACGTTCGCGTCGGCGAGGTCGTCGTTTCGAACCGTGCGGTCGAGCTCGCGGGCGGCGTCGCTGAGCCCCAGCTCGCGGACGCGCTTGCGGACCGCGTCGTCCGGATTCGCGAAACTGACCGAGACGTCGGCGTCCTCGTCGGGCAGCTCCCGGCGATCGTTGACGCGGGCGACGAGCGCGCCGCGATCGAGCGCGAGCTCCTCGACGGCTGCGGGCGTGATCGGCCTCCCCTCGCCCTCGACGGTCACGATGACGACCGCGTCCTCGAGGTCGTGCTGGTGAACCCGCTCTTGCACCCGGTCGACGCCCTCGCCCTCGGCGAGATCGACGTCGACGAAGACGAACTCGCGGGTCGCCTTGATCCCGCGGCGACGGATCGCCGGCTCCTCACCGGGCTCGAACTCGACGAGGTTGTACCCACGGTCCTCGCGTTCGCTTGCGCTCGCCCGCTCGGTGGAGCCGCAGTACGTGACCCACGTTCCCTCCAGCTCGGCGGTGTCAGGGTGATGGTTGTCCCCAAGTAGTACGGCGTCGAACTCGACGGTCGCCTCCGTTAGGAGGCGTTCGGTGTCCCAGTCGGCGTGGGGGAACGGCTCGAAGAGCCCGTGGCTCACGAGCGCGGCGTGGTCGGCCTCGTCGGGAACCGGATCGAACTCGTACTCGAGATTCTCGCGTCGGGAGCGGGGCACGAAGTCCAGGCCGTAGAGCGCGACGTCGTCGAGCATGTACGGCTCGGCACCCAGCCGGATCGCGAGCCCGAGATCAGAAAAGAGGTCGAGCCACTGTGCGTCGCGTTTCCCCTCGTGGTTGCCGACGACGGCGAGGAAGGGGACGTCGGCCTCCTCGAGGTCCCGGAGGATCTCGACAGTCCCCTGGAGGTCGACCAGGTTCGGCCGGCGGTCGTGAAAGAGGTCGCCGGCGTGGATCACCGCATCCACGTCGTCGTCGATCGCGTCCTCGGCCACGCTCCGGAAGGCCGACAGAAAGTCCCGTCGTCGCTCGGGCGAGTTGTACTGCTGGTACCCGATGTGGGTGTCGCCCGTGTGTATCACCCGCGTCATCTGTCGGGACGTTGGCTACCGCCCCCTAAATGGATTCCGCGACCGAACTGAAAGTGAAGCGTACCGACCGAACGAGTGGACCGCGCCGACGGCGAGGACGCTTCGAGAACGAGCGGCGGTCCGCTACGACTCGATGTCGAGGCTGTAGAGACGTTTGCGGGCGTCCGAGAACGAGAATCGGGAGTCGATGACGTTCTCGTCGTCGAGACGGTTGAGTGCGTACCGGACCGTCCGCGACGGAAGTAGCGTCTCGTCGGCGATCTGTTGTTGGGTCATGGTGTCGTTGTACTCGAGGACCTTCGCGACGAGTTTCGCACTCGGCGGGAGCTCGCGGACATCGTCCCACGATCCGCGGTTCGTGGTTTCGGGCTGTGGCGACTCTAGAGAACTCATCGTACACACCCATTTCGAATACGGCCAGATAATATTTTCTGTTTCGATCAATGCCCTATGGTAATATTCCGAGCCGGCTGTAGTTACCCGAAGCCTCTTATGAGCCAACACCCAACTCACGAGTGATGAGCGACACTGTGGACGACGTCGACCTCCCCTACGACGAGGACGAGGCGTCCCAACAGGAGAAAATCCAGGCGCTCGAGGATCGGTTAGAGATTCTCGAGTCCCAAAACGAGGAGATGCGCGACAAACTCCTCGACGCGAACGCCGAGAACAACAAGTACCAGCAGAAGCTCGAGCGGCTTACCCACGAGAACAAGAAGCTCAAGCAGTCCCCGCTGTTTGTCGCCACGGTCCAGGAGATGACGGACGAAGGCGTCATCATCAAACAGCACGGAAACAACCAGGAGGCGCTGACCGAGGTCACCGAGGAGATGCGCGAGGAGATCGAGCCCGACGCCCGGGTGGCGGTCAACAACTCGCTGTCGATCGTCAAGACCCTCTCGAACGAGACCGACGTCCGCGCCCGCGTGATGGAGGTTACCGAAAGTCCCGACGTCAGCTACGAGGACATCGGCGGCCTCGAAGAGCAGATGCAGGAAGTCCGGGAAACCGTCGAGATGCCCCTCGAGAAGCCCGACATGTTCGACGACGTCGGGATCGAACCCCCGAGCGGCGTCTTGCTGTACGGTCCGCCGGGGACCGGGAAGACGATGCTCGCGAAGGCCGTCGCCAACCAGACCGACGCTACCTTCATCAAGATGGCCGGCTCCGAGCTGGTCCACAAGTTCATCGGCGAGGGCGCCAAGCTCGTCCGTGACCTGTTCAAGGTCGCACGAGAGCACGAGCCCGCCGTCATCTTCATCGACGAGATCGACGCCATCGCCGCAAAACGAACGGAGTCGAAGACCTCCGGCGACGCCGAGGTCCAGCGGACGATGATGCAGCTGCTCAGCGAGATGGACGGCTTCGAGGACCGCGGTGAGATCCGCATCATCGCCGCGACCAACCGCTTCGACATGCTCGATCGCGCGATCCTCCGGCCGGGCCGGTTCGATCGCCTCATCGAGGTGCCAAAGCCAAACCAGGAAGGTCGCGAGATCATCTTCGATATCCACACTCGCGGTATGAACGTCGCCGACGACGTCGACTTCTCGGAGCTGGCAGCCGAGGCCGAGGAGGCCTCCGGTGCCGACATCAAGGCGATCTGTACCGAGGCCGGAATGTTCGCCATCCGCGACGACCGTACCGAGATCCGGATGGAAGACTTCCATGGCGCCTGGGAGAAAGTCCAGGCCGAAACCGACGAGACCGAGGAAGTCTCGAAGACGTTCGCGTAAGGCGTCTCGTCGCTGGGTCGGCTCGTCCGCGCTCGGTTTTTTCGACTACAACGCTGCGAAGACGAGCCACGGCACCACGAACAGCGCTGCTGTCAGTACGGCGAGAATGAGGAGGTATCCGACGACGGTACTGCCCGCGGTGAGCCAGGCGGGGTGATCGAACCCGCTCGTATCGACTGCCATATCGGTACGAACCTGGGAAACGTTCATAAACGTACCGACGCACTCGCGGTTCCGGTCCGCTTTTACCGACCGGCTGGCTATACCGTCGTAATGACGACAATCGCTGTGGTGGACAACCACGGACAGTTCACCCACCTCGAACAACGGGCGCTTCGGGATCTCGGCGTCGATGCCGAACTGATCGATAACGACACCGATCCTGCCGAGGTCGACGCCGACGGCGTCGTCCTCTCGGGTGGCCCCGACATGGATCGAATCGGTCGCTCGGCCGACTACCTCGAGCGGGACGTCCCCGTCCTGGGGATCTGTCTCGGGATGCAGCTGATCGCCGAGGAGCTGGGCGGTGAGGTCGGGGGCGGCGACTACGGCGGCTACGCCGACGTGAACGTCGAGATCGTCGACGAGGACGACCCCCTCACCGGAAGCCTTCACCCCGAGACGCGGGTCTGGGCGAGCCACGCCGACGAGGTCACGACCCTACCTGAGGGGTTCGAATTGACCGCCCGCAGCGACGTCTGCGACGTCGAGGCGATGAGCGACACCGATCGGGACCTCTACGGCGTCCAGTGGCACCCCGAGGTCGCCCACACCGAGGAGGGCGAACAGATCTTCGAGAACTTCCTCGAGATCTGTAAACGAAACGGCGCGTAACCGACCCCCTACCCCGCCGGTTTCGCGTTTGCGTTCTTTTTGTCGAGTCCGATTTCGAGTAGCGACAGCCCTGGCCACGAGGCGCCCGATAACACCGGTGTTACGTGGTATCTCCGGCGTCGCCAAACGCGTATATGGTTACGCAGCGAACGAGGTAACGTAATGCAACCACGAACCGACGTCACCGCGAAGACCGTCCCGACGACCGCCGCCGACGGACACGAGGTGAACTGAGATGGCCACCAGCGTCCTCGTCACCGGCGCGACGGGCAACCAGGGCGGTGCCGTCGTCAAGCACCTCCTCGAGAGCGATACCGAGTTCGACGTCCGCGGGCTCACGCGAGACGACTCGGGCGAGACGGCCCAGACACTCTCCGAGCGGGGCGTAACGATGGTCGAGGGCGACCTGGACGACAAAGCGTCCCTCGAACCACACGTCGCCGAGGTCGACGCCGTCTTCGCCGTCACGAACTTCTGGACCCAGGGGTACGACGCGCAGGTAAAGCAGGGCAAGAACCTCGCGGACGTCTCGAGCGAGGCCGGCGTCGAGCACTTCGTCCTCAGCGGCGTCGGCAGCCACTGGGCGGACACCGGCGTCCCCCACTTCGATTCGGCCCAGGAGATCGACCAGTACGCACAGGACCTCGAGCTTCCGATAACCGTCCTCGGACCCGTGTTCTTCTTCCAGAACTTCGAGGCCTTCGCCGAGGACGTCGTCGAGGACGGCCAGATCGCGCTCCCCCTCGAGGAGGGCGTTGCCCTGCAGATGGTCGACACCGGCGACGTCGGTCGGGCTGCCGCGACCGTCCTCGCGAACCCCGAGGCGTTCCTGGGTGAGCGGATCGAGCTTGCGGGCGACGAACTCACCCTGTCGGAGGCAGCCGACGTCCTCGCGGACGTGACAGGGCGGGACGTCGAACCCGTCCACGTCCCGATCGAGGACGCCTACGACTCCTTCGGCGAGGAGTTCACCGTCATGTGCGAGTGGTTCAACGAGGTCGGTTACGGCGCGGATCTCGAAGAGCTCGAGGACCGCTTCGGCTTCGAGTTTACCGACTTCGAGCGCTACCTCCGCGAACACGGTTGGGAGGAGAAGGAAGGGATGGCGTCGGTTCCGGGCTGGGTCAAGGCGATGCAGTAGCTCGGCCGACTATCGGTCAGAACCGATCGCCCGCTCCCGACAATCCGACTCGGGACACGGAACACCGAGCGGAGTGATGCCACCGCTCTACTGATTGGTCCAGTAATCCGAAATAATCTCTTCGCCCGATAGCTACTTGAATGCTCCGTCGCCAGAAATTCCGTGCAAACGACCAGTGATTAAATAGTATTCAATGGGTGTAATTCTTGTGTGCCAATAGCAGGCATACTGGGAGTGATAAATCATGGTCAGCCGAAAATCACGGAACGAGCGGGGAGAATCGCACGACGATCCGGAGCGGTACACGTACCGAGAGGCCAGAGAACTCGAATCGGACGCGTTCGAGGACGGGGGCGTAAACCGCCGAACGTTCCTCAGCGTCGCAGCGGCGACCGGCGCTGCCCTCGCGCTCCCGAGCGTCGTTTCCGGCGATGTCACTCACGACAGCATGACGGCCGAAGCGCAGTTTGCCGTCAATGCGACCCCCCAGGAGTACGAAGTCCATCTCGTTCTCGAGTTCACCGACGTCGCTTCCGTATCGGCCTTCGGGAGCGAGTTCTGTGAGCCCGGATGGAACATCGAAACGGACAGCGCACCGCCGAAGGCGGTTACTCGCGAGGACCCGACTCCCGCGGCACACGCCTACCTCACCGCCGAGGAACTCGAAACCGTGTTCGAGAGCGTCGTCGATCCGGACAGCATCGAGCACATCGATCACTCGATCGGCGCCAATCCGTTCTGGAAACTCGACGATTGGCCCGAAGACGACACCTACAGCGACCGGGTGTTCCCGGCCGTCGAGAACGCACGCGATTACATGAACAACGCGGAGTCGTACGCGGGCCTCTCGTATCTCCAGGAGCGGTATCCGGATCGGATCAACCTCCGCGAAGTCGGGCAGAGTCCCGGCTGGGAGAACGTCCGCACCGGCGACGAAACCGACCCGAAAGACGTGTTTATCGCGGAGGTAACCAACAACGTCCAGGATCGAGACGTGTTCGAGCAGAAGGAAAAAGCGATCTACGAGGTCAACATCCACGGACGCGAGCGAGCGGGTGAGGAAACCGGGACGCGATACATCGAGGACCTCGTGACCGGTGAGGCCGATCAGGCGGAGCTGCTCGACGACATCGCGATCCTGTTCCTGTTCGTCAATCCGGACGGCTACTTCAGCCGGCTTCCAGAACTGGTCGATCCGGAGTATCTCGAGTTCACCCGGGGCAACGCCTCGAGCAACGACACGAACCGTCAGTATCCCACGATCGGCTGGATCGATCCGAACAACTACCCCGGTGAACCCGAGGACGCACCGGAGGAGTACTACGATATCGTTCCCGACGCGATCGCGACCGTCGAGTTCCTCCGTCAGTACGAGAACGTCCGGTATCTCGTCGACTACCATCAGATGGGGACGCGAGAGGAGTTCGACTTCGTCTGGAATCTCGAAGCCAACGCCCAGCGGGATCACCGCGGCGTTCACCTCCTCGAGGAGAGCAACGTTCGGGTCGGCGAGCGGATGGAGGCCGAACTGGGATTCGAGGGATTCGAAGCTGACGTCGAGCGCGCGCTCGAAGACTGGTTCGACGAGCCGGACCAGGAGCTGCAGGACCTGTTCGACTACGGCACCGTCGACGACACGCTGGGGTACAACATCTCCGGTGGATTGCTCGACTGGGCCGGCCAACCACTCGAGGACGGTGGACTCGACGCCGTCGCCGTCGTCCCGGAGATGGTTTTCGCCGGCGGCGGCGAGGAGTGGTACCCGTACATGCACCGCCACCTGGAGACGGCGTACCGTATCCAGATGGAGGTCTTCGCCGAGTTGACTGCGGCAGATGTCGACGCGACGGTCCACACCGGGGGTCGGGACGTCGCCTACGTGGATTCCGACGAACTCACGCGGTCGTCGGCGGACCTCACACACACCGACGAGAGCCCGGATCACGAGGAGGGCCCCGGTCACGAAACGCCGGTCGAAATCACGCGGGAGCAGGCAGAAGTCCTGCCGGGTTTCGACGGTCGCCTCGAAGAAACCGTACATCCACAGACGCGGTGTCTGTCGGTACACGTAGAGCCCGACGACGACGCGGCGGGTGTCGTGGAAATCGTGAACCCGAACGGAGAAGTGGTCCGCAAGCTCGACGTCGGCGAGCTGGGTCACTCGGAGTGTTGTCACAGCGGCAACACCGAGTTCTACATCTCCGACCCCCCGGAGGGGACGTGGGTGATCAAATTCGACGGTGACGGAGAGATCACCGTCGAAGTCGTCATCATCGACAGCGACGACGGCCATCTCGACCCCGAAGAGATCATGGGATTCTATCAGCGCGAGTACTCGGCCAACCCGATGGAGTTCTTCGCCGAACTCGATGAATTCGTCGAGGACGCCGACGTGAACGGGCTGTCGGTCGATGACGTACGTACCAGCGGCCTCGTCGACAGGAAACACCGTCAGTACGATACACTGGTCGTGTCCGGGGAGATGGCCTGTGACGATCCGTCGTACGTCCGTGCTATCGAATCGTTCGTCGAGGCGGGCGGCGACCTCGTACTCACGGACGCCGGTGTACGCTTGCTAGGGGCACTCGAGATCGGAGACGCCGCGGAGATCGGCGACGGTGCCATCGACTCGTTCGGTCTGGACTTCGTCAACGTCTACGATCGTGATCTCGATCACCCGCTTCTCGACGGGGTACGAGAGATCCAACACGAACTCTGGAAGGCACCGCAGGTCGGATACACACCCGACGAGGACGACCAGCCCGTGTACGCGGTCGACGAGGACGCCTTCGAGGCTGCCGGTGGTCACATCGTCGGAACCTTCGGAGACGAGGCGGAAGACGACGAACTCTCCGGAGTCGGACTCGGGACGCTGACCGTCGGCGACTGCACGATTTACGTCATCGCCTCGATCCTGCCTCCGGCGAACCAGGAGTATCTCCACCAGTTCGGCATGGCCGATCACGCCGTCTCCACGATGGGGCATACGGTGCTTTGCAACGCGATCGGCGGGGAACAGCGCCGCTACGTCGACGGCGAGCTGGCTGCAAGCGTCGGAACACCGCGCGGTGAGTCCTCGAGCGGCTGACGAACCCACAATCGAGACGATTTCTTTCGTATAGCGGGATCGACCCAACGTACCTGCCCACGAGCAATCGGCTTCTCCGTGAGCGAACGACCGTCGAACCGCTACTCGACGGTCACTTCTCTTCGACGTGGCGGATCTCGCAGGCGATCCCCCGCGTACTCTCGGCCATCTCGCGGCCGAACATCTCGGCGCGGCCAACGCCGAAGGCCTTCGGCCCCTCGACGACGACCTCGTCGCCGACGCGGATCTCCTCGTCGGCGTCGACGATCCCCGGCGCGAGGACGCTGCCGTGGGGGACGAAGCCGTCGATCTCGACGCGCTTCGTCGGGGCGTCGCTGTCGACCCACCGCTTCGCGCCCTCGAGGGTAAAGGAGAGGGTGCCGTACTGGGGGACCATCGTCGCCAACTGGGTGTCCTCGCGGTCCCGAACCTGGATCTTCGGGTAGCGGCTCGTGGTCTGAATGTCCTCGAAGAGCTCGTCGCCCGCGCCGTCGCCCAGCAGGTAGTCCGCGATCGCGCGGACGGTGTTGTGCTCGCGCTCGCGCTTCGAGTACTTCAGCTCGCCCGACAGCGCCCGCTGGAGGTTCGCCAGCGACTCGGTGTCGGTCGGGTGCTCCTCGACGGTGTAGGTCACCTCGAGGTCGAGTTCGTCCTCGACGCGCTCGACGATGTCGCGGTAGCCCTCGTCGGGGACGTGGGCGATGATGGACGGGTAGTCGTTACGCTCGAGATAGCGCTCGAGGACGGCGCTCACGAACCGCTTTTCGTCCTCGGACCAGCGACCCGTGACGACGGTGTCGTAGTGCTGGGCGGGGTAGGTCGTCTCGAGTTCCTGGGGGACGACCCCGATCGGGCTGGTCATCGAGACCAGGTGGGCGCGCCACTGGATCGCGTCGTGGAACTGGCGGTGGCTCTGAGACTCGCTGTAGGGTTTCGCCGCCGAACAGGGCACCAGCACGAGCGGGTTGTCGAAGCGGTTGCGGTACCGGGTCGTCACGCGGTCGGCGTAGCGCTGGATCTCGACCCGGCGGAGGGTGTCCTCGGTCGCGGCGTCGATCTGTGCGTCCCGCAGGATCGGCGTCCGCTCCTCGAGGTAGCCCCACTGCGAGTCGAGCTCGCGCACGGCGGCGGTGAGCCACTGGTCCTGGCGGGCCTGCCCCTCGACGTAGTCGCGCAGTCGGCCGTCGCGGATCCGCCGACGGACGATCCCCAGCTCCGCCTCCAAGGCGTTGACGTTGTGTACGACGCAGTCCTCGCGGGTGAACTCCTCGCGGGGTTGCTGGCAGGCTGGACAGGAGCAGGGCAGCTCTTCCAGGTCCTCCAGGAAGTACGCCTCGTCGGTCGTCAGGTATCGCCCCTGGGTTCCCCGCACGACGGCTGCGGTCTTGTCGAAGAGATCGACGCCGGCGTAGGCTAACACGGCGACATTCCGGGGTGTTGCGACGCCAGAGAAGTAGACGGCGGTGTCGGTCGGTACCCCCTCGCGGACGTCGACGGTCGCCTCGACCAGCGCCGCGCCGTGGCCCGTGATCGACTGGACGTCCGAGACGGCGTAGGCGTCGGTCCCCTCGTCGGCCGCGTCCTCGCTCGAGATCACGGCGACGCTCGGGTAGTCCACGTCGGGATACTCGACGGCGAACGACTCCCTGACCTCCTCGGCGGTCCCGCCCGGGAAACCGCGGTGGGGGAGTACGGTGAGCTGCGAGTCGTCACCTTCCGGTACCGCACGGTCGGCGCTCCACAGCGAGCCCGCGTCCTCGAGGACGTCGTCGACGAGCGCGGGTGTCGTCAGCGAGTCCTCGAGGCGGAGCTCGCCCACGCGCGCGGCCCCGTCGCGTGCGTGTACTTCGAAGTAGTCGGTCATACCGCATCTCGCGCCGGAGCGCGAAAGAGGCTGTCGATAGCCGTCGGCTACGGGCGCTCGGTCCGAGCGTCCGACATCGATCCCGACCGTCCGGGCCACAGCGCGACCGCGAGGGAGAGGCACCCAAGGACGCGCGTGGCGGGAACGACCCACGGCTTCGGCTCGATCGCGTCGGGGTTCTCGTATGCCGCCTCGAGCGCGACCTCCAGAAACGCCCGGGGCTGCAAGGCGGCCGGCAGCCCGAGGACGCCGAACAGCGGTTTGAGTCCGGACCAGGTGGCCCCCCAGTTTCGGACCAGCCAGATTGCGGCGACGCCCTCGAGTCGCGCCAGCGGGAGCGTCCACGGCCGCAGTCGACCGGCGTTTGGATCCTCGAAGGCTCGTCGTTCGCCCCAGGCGACGAGTCGGGCGGGAACGAGGATCTCGATCGCGGCGAACACGAGCAACAGTGGCCGAAGCATACCCTCGGTACGCCGGCGACGGAGAAAAACCCGTACCGTGCGGTCCGATCGCCACCGGGTGCCCCCGCAGATTCAATTCGACCGAACCCGTACCGCCCGTATGTCGCCACCGTCAAGCGACGAGCCGGGGGACGGCGTCGACTCGATCGACGACGACCGAATCGTCGAGGCGATCCGCACCGCGCCGAAACCCGTCGTGAACACGACCTATCTCGCCGGGGAGTTCGACGTTCCTCCGAAAGTGCTGCTCGAGCGTCTCGAGTCGCTGGTCGAGGACGGACGGCTCGAAGGTCACGAGGTCGTCGGCGAGGGGTACCTCTGGTGGCTCTCGATCGACGAGGAACTCGAGAGATAGGACCGCAGTCACGGTCGCCTCGACGTTCCTTTCGGACGTAAACAAAACCGCAAACGGGATCGGAAACGGAGGTACTACTCCGCGTCGCTCGACAGACCGACCCGTTCGACGCGGTCCGGAACGCGGGCGAGGACGTCCGCTGGCCACCCGCGGTGGCCCAGCGCGAACTCGGTGTCGGGGTTGTCCTCGACGAGGCGGGCCACGCCGTCGGCCGCGGCCGCGAGCGCGCCGCGGTCGGTTCGGTCGGGAACCTCGGCGGTCAGCGGGTAGCTCTTCGAGAGCTCGCGGGGGAAGGGTCCGAACGGCGGCTGAACCCGCCAGGTGTCGTCGTACGCGTCGCCGCCGTCGGTGCTCCCTTCGGTGAGAAAGAGCGCGTCGGGAACCGCGAGCCGCTCGAGACGCCGGTGGTGGCGACGCACTTCGGGTCGGCGAGCGCTCTCGTGGGACGTATAGAAGAACGCGCCCTTCGAGACCGGGTCGGAGCGCTCGAGCTGGTCGGCGTGATCGAGCAGCGCCCGGTAGCCGTCGAGCATCGTCGGGTGGGCGCGGGCGCGTTGCTCGACCAGCTCGAGGAGGTTGCCCGCGCGGATCGCCTGCTTGATGCGGCGAATCTCCTCGAACGTGACGTGGAGGTTGTGGGCGGCCAGCTCCTCCTCGCGCTCCCGGTCGGGCAGCGCTCGTAACTCGTCGGGCGAGTGACTGACACAGACCGGACACGAGCACGGCATGTAGTCGAGATCATCGAGGTGGCGCGTTCCGCGAACCGTCAGGTAGCGGTCGTCTCGGGCGTACAGTGCGTAGGCGGCCGAGTCGAACAGATCACACCCCATCGCGACCGCGAGCGCGAACATCATGGGGTGGCCGGCGCCGAAGAGGTGAACGGGCGCGTCGGCGCCCAGACCGCGTTTGGCGCCCGCGACAGCGTCGATCATGTCGTCGTAGCGGTAGTCGTTCATCAGCGGCACGACCGCACCCACGGGGAAGACGTCGAGGTCGGTCTCGGCCGCGTGGCGACCCGCGTCCTCCCGGAGATCGGGGTAGGTCGAGCCCTGGACGGGCGCGTTGACCAGCATCTCGCCGGTGTCGACGTCCGCAGCGATCTCGAGGCGTTCCTGGGTGGTCGCGAGCTCGTCTTCGGCCTGCTCGCGGGAAACGTCCGGTGGCGTCGGGATGTCAACGGGCGTCCCGATGTCGGATCCGATCGCGTGCTGGAACTCGAGGATCTCCTCGGTCGTGACGTCGATCTCGCCGTACTCCGCGAGCTGGAAGGAGCCGGAGTCGGTCATGATCGCGCCTGGGAAATCGAGGACGTCGTGGAGGCCGTCCTCGAGGGCGGCCTCGCGGACGTCGTCGGTGCCGTAGATGATATACGAGTTGGTGATGAGGATCTCGGCGCCGAACTCCTCGGCGAGCCGGCGGGGACTGATCGTGTCCAGATTCGGGTTGATCACCGGCAGCAGCGCCGGCGTTTCGACGGTCACGTCGGCACGCGGGACGGTGAGTTCGCCGATTCGGCCGCCGGCGTCGACGTCCCGGAGTTCGAAGCACTCGCGCATCGACCGACTGTTGGCGAGGGCGTCGGTAAACGTTCCGTTCCGCGATCGGGCGTCCTTGTAGTCGACGGTGCTCGATCCGTGATAGTGGCGGTATCGATTACGGTCACGGAAGGCGATACGATGAACGAGAGATTAGGGACGGTTGCACGGTTCTAAGTAGTCTTTTCTCGACGATAATGGCGTAACAGTCGTCTCGTTTTACTCTCGGGTTGGGTGTACCCCGTTACGCATGGTTTCACGACCGCAGCAACTCGGCGTGGTATTCGTCGTACTCATGGTCGCTCTCTCGGGGGGTCCTGCCCTCGCCGGAGCGTCCACGAGCGCGACCGACAACGCCGGAGACACGAGCGCAACACTCGAGAACGTACAGGTCGAGACACTCGAACTCGATAGCGTTACCGTCGAGGACGCGACTATCGAGGAGCTAAACGTCGAGGAGTTCGACGCTGACGTCCAGGAACTCCAGGACGCTATCGATGCGGAGAACGACGCCGATGAAGCGGACGACGAGGAGAACGACGTCGCCGATGACGAGGAGAACGATGTCGCCGATGACGAGGAGAACGACGTCGCTGACGACGAGGAGGCCGACGAGGTCACCATCACCGATATCGAGCTCGACCAGCTCGAACTCGAGGACGTGACGATGGAGGACTTCGAGGAGGACGCTGAGAACGACGTCGCCGATGACGAGGAAACTGACGACGAGATGATGAACGACGACGATGAGATGATGGATGATGACGAGATGATGGATGACGAGGAGAACGACGTCGCTGACGATGAGGAAACTGACGACGAGATGATGGCCGATGACGAGAACGACGAAACGAACGTGTTCGACGAGGACGCTGACGAGCTCACCATCGAAGAGCTCACCATCGAATCGATGGACGTCGAACAGCTGACCGTCGACGATCTGACCGTCGAGGAGAACGACGTCGCTGACGACGAGGAAACTGACGACGAGATGGTGGATGACGACGAAGAGAACGATGTCGCCGATGACGAGAACGATGTCGCTGACGACGAGAACAACGACGTTACCGACGATGAGGAGAACGACGTCGCCGACGACGAGAACAACGACGTCCAGGAGATGCAGTCACTCACCATCGAGCAGTTCGACGTCGACGAGATCGACGTCGACTCGATGACCGTCGAGTCGGTCGAAGAAGCCGACGAGAACGACGTTGCCAACGACGAGGAGAACGACGTCGCTGACGACGAGGAGAACGATGTCGCCGATGACGAGGAGAACGACGTCGCTGACGACGAGGAGACCATCTCGCAGGCCTCCGCGTCGATGATCGAGATCGGTGACGCGACCGTCGAGTCGCTCACACTCGCCGACGCCGACGAACTCGACGACGTTGAAGAAAATGATGTCGACGAGGATGACGACGACCTGCTAGATGACGACGAGGACGAAGATGAAGACGATGGCCTGCTCAACGACGATGACGAGAACGACGACGGACTGCCGTCGATCCTGAGCTAATCGGGACGGCCCCAAGCGCGGATCGCCGTTCGCGGTTCGATCGAGTCCTCGATCGAACCTGTCGTTCGTTTTTCGCCGATCGAATATCCTGGTAAGCTCTCGTTCACATTGCTCTGAAATAATATTGCAGCAATCGCAAGCACAACAAGGATTCTGCTCCACAAAGTGGCTGATTTCCACTAACTTTCTTCTCTCACAGCCCGGCCGTCCGTCGCCGGCACTAATCGATATTTTCCCGAAAATAATGATGTAACAGTCCCCTCGCTTTAGTCTCGGTCTGGCTGTAGGCCGAGGTGCATGGTCCCACGACTGCAGCAATTTGGCGTGGTGTTCGTCGTACTCATGGTCGCTCTTTCGGGAGGAGCTAGCCTCGCCGGAGCGTCCGTAAGCACGAGCGACGCCGGAGACACGAGCGTAACACTCGAGAACGTACAGGTCGAGACACTCGACCTCGATAGCGTTACCGTCGAGGACGCGACGATCGAGGAACTCAACGTCGAACAGTTCAACGTCGACGAAGAGGAACTCGAGGCGGAACTCGACGACGATGAGGAGAACGACGTCGAGGAGGAGGAAAATGACGTCGCTGACGACGAAGAAAACGACGTTGCCGACGATGCAGAGAATGACGTCGTCGACGACGAGGAGAACGATATCGCTAACGAGGACAATGACGTTGGTGAGGAACTCATGCTTACCGACGTCGAGATCGAGTCGCTCGAACTCGAGGACGTGACGATGGAAGACCTCGAACTCGAAGAGGACGAAATGAACGATGTCGCCGACGACGAGGAGAACGACGTCGCTGACGACGAGATGAACGACGACGATGAGATGATGGATGACGAAGAGAACGACGTTGCCGATGACGAGGACAACGACGTCGCTGATGACGAGAACGATGTCGCTGACGACGAAGAGAACGATGTCGCTGACGACGAAGAGAACGACGTCGCTGACGACGAGGACGTCGACCTGATCGACGAGGAAGCTGACGAACTCGTCGTCGAGGACCTCACCATCGAGACGATGGACGTCGAGGAGATGAACATCGACGAGCTGACCGTCGAGGACGATGGCATTATCGACCAGATCGGCGACTGGTTCGAGGGTATCTTCGACGACGATGACGAGGACGAAGAGAACGATGTCGCTGACGACGAGAACGACGACATCGCCGATGACGAGAACGATGTCGCTGACGACGAAGAGAACGACGTCGCTAACGACGACGATGACGAGGTAGTCGATGACGAGGACGACGAGGTCGAGACACAGGAGATCGAGCAGCTAACCATCGAGCAGTTCGACGTCGACGAGATCACGTTCGACTCGATGACCATCGAATCCCTCGAGGACGTCGAGGAAGAAGACGACGACATTGCTGACGACGAAGAGGAGAACGACGGGGTCGCTAACGACGAGGACGACGAAATCGCCAACGACGATGATGAAGAGAACGACGAGGCCGCGGACGAAGTCGTCACGCAGGCTTCCGCGTCGGTGCTCACGGTCGGTGACTCGACCGCCGAGACGATCACCCTCGATATGGACGAACTCGAGGAGGCCCTCGACGAGGAGATCGACGACGAGCCCGAGGAGGATAACGACGTGGACGACGAGAACGACGGCGACGACGAGGAGCTCTCGATTATCGCCTGAACGGCGCGAGAGACCGGTCGGTCACTTTTTTGTCGAGGCTGGAACTGCTACTGCCCGTCCTCGAACAAGCGGTAGTACGACAGCGCCAGGACCGTTCGACCGTCGCGGATCTCGCCCTCCCGGACAGCCTCCGTGAGCTCCGCGAAGCTCGTCGGAGCGACCCGAATGCTCTCGTTGTGATCGAGTCGCTGCTCGGCCGTCGGCTGGCAGCCGTCGGCGACGAAAAAGTGCATAACCGAGTCCGCGAGCCCGTTTGCCGGTTCGACCGTCACGAGTGGCTCGATGCGGTCGGCCTCGTGACCGGTTTCCTCGGCGAGCTCGCGCCGGGCCGCAGTCTCAAGGTCGTCGTCGTCCGGTTCGGTGCTCCCGACGGGAACGCCGCGACTAACCCGCGAGACCGCCTGGCGCCACTCCTCGATGCAGACGACGTCGCCATCGGGCGTAAAGGGGAGGACGCAGACACTCGCGGGCTCCGAGAGGTAGTCGAACTCGGTTTCGGTCCCGTCCGGAAGCCGAACGGTCTCGGTGATCACGTCGAATCCCGGACAGGAGTACGATGTTCGGTCCTCGAGGGTCTCCCAGGCGAGCGGATCGGTCGACATACCTCGGCGTAGGATCGTCCGCATCAAAAACACCCCGCAACGCGACTAGACGAGCTCCCCGAACCGGGTGTCTTCCCCGACCGTGCGCGATTCGTTCCGACGCCGGGCGAGCGTCCTCGCGGGCTCGAGTGGTGGATGTATCCGTCGCTTAACGGCTACAGTCTCGCGGCTGTTCAGTGTATAACAAAGCCACGAATGGGTGAACGTCCCCACTCAGAGGAACCCCCATGGACGAACTCACCGGCTTCCAGCGCGACCTGCTGTACGTCATCGCAGGGAAGGATCGACCGTCGGGACAGGAGATTCTCGACGACATCAACGAGTACATCGACCAGCCCGTCACCCACGGTCGGCTGTACCCGAACCTCGACGCGCTCGTCGAGAAAGAGCTCATCGAGAAGGGCCAGCTCGACCGTCGGACGAACTACTACGCTCTGACGCCGAACGGGCGTCGCGAACTCCAGCGGCGCCAGGAGTGGGTCGACCAGTACGTCGACGTCTGACCCCGCCCAGCCTGTGGTGCTTCCGGAAACGACGGTCCTCGAGCGACGCGACCGCGACGGTCCGCGATCGGAGGGCCGACGCCGAAGCCGCGGGCTCGTCGGGACTCGCACCGACGAGGACGGAACGGGGAGCTTACAGCCCGTCGCGTCCGTCGTAGGCACACCCTACGGCGTCGTTTCGAAGGCGACGCGGGAGAGGTCGGCCTCGAGGTCGGCGACGTCCTCGTTGAAGGATTCGACGAAGGCGCCGACGTCGTCGACGAGCCGACGGACCTCCGGCGCCGGCGCGGGGCCGTACTGCGAGAGCAGGTAGGTGCCGTCCGAGCCGCCGACCCGCAGGTAAGAGACCGCGTCGCCGTCCCACTTCAGCTCCCAGCGGGTGCCCGAGACGGTCGTCCGGTAGGTGCCGTACTCGCCGTCGTAGCGGTGGAGCTCCTGGGCCATCGCGGTCGCGGCCTCCCGGATCCGCTCGAGGATGCGATCACGCTCGGCAGCCAGCTCCGCCGCGCTCGCGACCGGCGGGAACGACGTGGCCGCGTCGTCGAACAGCCCGTCGAACGACTCGACGTACTCGTTGAACGTCTCGACGAACGCGTCGTAATCCGCAAGCGCTCGCTCGAGCGCCTCCGGCTCGGGCGGCTGCTTGCTCGAGACGGCGTAGATCTCCGAGCCCGAACCCGGCTCGAACCGGAGATACTGGACGTCGCCGGCCTCGTACTTCAGCGTCCACTCCCCGTCGGCAGTCTCGAAGGTTCGCTGGCCGTAGTCTCCGCCCTGGATGACGGCCAGCTGACGGGCCATCTCACCGGCGTGGGCGCGAACGCTGGCGGCGACCTCGTCGCGTCGTGTCGCGACGTTGTCGGCCGAGACGACATCGTCGAATGCGTCGGTCATCGTCCGTCCGAGGGGTCCGAGTCCAGTAACGGTTTGGGTTTCGACCGCTCTCGACGACTCGCCCCACGAGGACGGCACGTCCTCGCTTGCGGCCGCCGTGACTCGTCCTTACCTCGGGACCGAACCGACAAACCCATGCGCTGTATTCCTCCTCCCACGGAGGACTCGCTTCGCCCATCCCGCTTGCTCTCGCTCACTTCGCTCGTGAGAACGTGGTTACGGCCACCCGAAGGCCGTCGCTATCGAGGACGAACGTGGGGAAAAGTGGGCCGGCGCGAATTCGAATCGCGGTTACGGCCACCCGAAGGCCGAAGGATACCAAGCTACCCCACCGGCCCGCAACTGGATTGTGGATGGCCGTTCGTTTAACGCTTCCGAAAGCGAGCCTCGGATCGGCTGTATGCTGGTCCCGAGGCCACGTTCGGTCCCGTCTCTCGATCGCTCCCGCTCGGACCGGTTATCAACTTCCGAAGTCCTGGGATACGTTCGCAACCGTCGGCTAACACCCACCTAAAACCGCTCGTAGCCGTCGGTGTCGAGCCAGTGGTGAGCGACGGTGACCGCCTGGTCGGCGTGAAGGAGCTCGGGTCCGAGCCGAAGCCGTCGGTCGGCTGCGGACTCCAGCAACTCGGCTTCCTCGGGCGTAAAGTCCAGATGATCCGAGAGGACGAAGATCGGATCCTCGAGCGGGTCGGCGTCGGTGACCGGGTCGCTGTCCTCGTGGAGCTGGACGACGGCTCCGTCGTCGGCGACGTCCTCGAGGGTCGCCTCGAACCCGCGGCGGTAGAGCTCGACGCCGGGGCTGGGTTCGGCCGGCATCGCGCCGATCGCTTCCTCGCGGTGTTCGAGGGCCTTCCGGACGAGCGCGGCCGTGCTCCGCTCGTCGGGGTTGAGCCGCCTGAGCTCACTCCCGTCGAAGCTGATCGTGAACTCGTCGCGTGCGACGAGATGAACCCGGACGTCCTCGCGGATACCATGAGAGGTGACAAACGCCGCGGTGATCGAGCGACAGAGCGCGTCGAGTCGTCCGGCCCCGCCCGCGAGGTCGTCGAGGGAAAAGGAAGGGTCGGTCGGAATCTCGTGACCGATGAGTACGAACTGGCGCATACCGGATCGACGCGGGCCGAAGTCATAGGGACGGCGATTCCGACCACCGAACGGGACGAACTCATCCTCGCTCGCAACAGGACGTTGCATGCTCAGGGCGAACTGTTACACCTCCGACAGGCGGCAGTGATGGGTAGTATGTCGAAACCGCAGTCAGGCGTCGGGAATCAGCGGCAGCTGCTCGCGATCTTGGCGGGACGTCCGTGTCCGGTCTGCTCGGACGGCGAACTCGAACGCGGCGAGTACAAGGACAACGCCGCCGCGATCTGCGACGAGTGCGGGACGCCACAGGCGCAGGTCTGGCGCCCCTCCGAGTAACCGTTACGGGGACCGACGGACGTCACCGGATCCGGGATCCGTCGTACCCGTGACCGACGATCAGCGCGAGCGCGTGAACGACCAGCAGACCGAACAGTAGCGACAGCGCTTGCACCGAATCGATGCCGGTGATAAACACCGGCAGGTAGACGATCGGGAGGAGGGTCCCGATCCAGAACCCGATCGCGGTGACGGTACTCCAGGCGTACATGGGTTATCGCATCGACTCGAGCCTGACGAACCCGTCGTCGTGAGCGGCGATCCAGTTCGTCATCAGTTCGATATCGCTCGCGTCCCGGGGGAACATCGCACACTCGTTGGGAGCGTCGCTGTGCTGGATCGTGACGCTGTCGAGTTCGATGCTGGCGTCCTCGAGAGCGGACTGGCTGGTATCGACGTCGTGTGTGTTGTCAGTCATGGTGAACAGGCGGCCGTCGCGCCGGTATCGTCTACTGCGGATCCCACCATTGTTATCGAGGATTTAACCGTTCGGTCCGAAGCGGTAGCGTGGGCCTCAGACCTCTTTCGGTCCGTTTAATCACTTGTAAAAGAACGTACCTATCAAATACAGGTATGGAGCAGTTATCCGATACGTCCGGCACTGAGAGCTCCGTTCGCAGCGAAGAACGGTCCGTGGCGGCACCGATCAGTTCGGCTGCGGGCGCGATCCGAGCGTCAGGTCGACCGTCCGGGGTTCGCCGTCGCGGAGCAGTTCGACGCTGACGGTCTCACCGGGACTGGTCTCGAGTGCGAGGTACGTCGAGAGCGCATGGCGGTCCGGGATCGGCTCCTCGTCGATCGAGCGGATGACGTCACCGCCGACCGGAACGGGCTCTCCGCCCCGTTCAACCGTCCCGTCGGCGGCTTCGAGAGCGCCGAGCGCGGGTTCCTGGATCGTCTCGGTGACGATCACGCCCGCCGCCTCCTCGAGGTCGTTCTCCTCGGCGACGAAACGATCGACGGTCGCGAGCGCGATTCCGAGGAACGGATGCTCGTATTCGCCGTCCTCGATGAGTGCAGGAACGACCCGTCTGGAAAGGGCGGCCGAGATCGCGAATCCGATGTTGTCCCCGCCGCCGGCGTTGACGACCCCGACGACGTTCCCGTCGAGATCGACCAGCGGGCCGCCGCTGTTTCCGGGGTTGACAGCCGCGTCGGTCTGGACGACGTTCGGGAAGGTAAACTCGCCGTGGGGTGCCGGCACCGTCCGATCGACGCCGCTGACGATCCCAGCGGACATCGACCCCTCGAGCCCGTAGGGGTTGCCGATCGCGAGGACTTCCTGTCCGACGACGGGACGGGTCTCGGAGAGACCGAGCGGGGTTGCGTCCTCGGGAACGTGGTCGGCCTCGAGGACGGCGAGGTCGCTGATCCGGTCGCTTCCCAGCAGTCGGGTGCCCGACCAGTCGCCGTTGATGTACTGGAGATCGATCTCCGTTCCGCCGGCGACGACGTGTTCGTTGGTGACGATGTAGTCGTCGTCGACGACGAACCCCGATCCCTGTCCCTGGCCCTCCTCCTCGGTGTAGGGGTTCTCGATCCCGAGGACGCGAATCTGCGTTACCGAGTCGATAAGTCCCTCGTAGACGTCGGTGTAGGTCGATCCGTCCGCGCGGTTCTCGCGGTCGATCTCGTGGGCGGAGCCGCCCTCGATCGAGCTCTCGGTTCGCGGTTCGGCGCAGCCGGCGACCAGTCCGGCGATTCCGGCGCCCGCGGCCGCGAGGACGCCGCGGCGGCTCGGTCGATACTGGTCCATACTGACGGGTCGTACCGAGCGTATTTGAACCTCGTGGGACGGTCCGGCGCGGTGATCCGTTCCGATTCGTCGAATGGAAAACGTGTTACCCGCGGCCTCCCGAGTGGACGCATATGAGTACCGAGGACGCCCGCGCGCTGCTCTCGACGGGATCGGTCTGTGACTCCTGTCTCGGCCGTCCGTTCGCCGAGCGGAGCTTCGGGCTGACCAACGCCGAGCGAGGGCGGGCACTGCGGACGACGATTGCGATCGAGGACGATACCGACTTCGAACCCGTCGACCCCGACGCCTGCTGGGTCTGCGAGGGGTACTGTGCCGCGTTCGACGCGATCGCCGAGACGATCGTTGACGAGCTCGAGGGCGTCGACTTCGCCACCTACCAGGTCGGCACCCGCGTCCCCCCGCTCGTCGAGGAGAACGATCGGCTCCTCCGTGAGGACGCGAGTCTCGAGCCCGACGTCGGCGAGTCGCTCAAACGCGAGATGAACCGCGAGGTCGGTCGCCGGGTCGGCTCGAAAACGGGCGCCGAGGTCGACTTCGATCGCCCGGACGTCCTCGCGGTCGTCGACCTCGAGGCGTTCGACCCTCTCGAGTTCGCCGCCGACGAAACGGTCACGAGCCACGCGGTCGACGTCCAGATCAACCCCGCGTTCGTCTACGGTCGCTACCGCAAGCTCGAGCGGGACATCCCCCAGACGGAGTGGCCCTGCCGGGAGTGTGGCGGCAGCGGCGTCCAGCTCGGCGACGACGGCGAGGAGCCCTGTGACTACTGTGGCGGCTCGGGCTACATGTACGACACCAGCGTCGAGCAGGTCGTCCGTCCCCACGTCGTCGCGGCGATGGACGGCGAGGAGGGAACCTTCCACGGCGCGGGCCGGGAGGACGTCGACGCCCGGATGCTCGAGGAGGGTCGGCCGTTCGTCCTCGAGGTCAAGCGGCCGAAGCGTCGCGACCCCGATCCCGCCGAGCTCGAAGCGACGATCAACGACGCGGCCGACGGCGCGGTGGCGGTCGAGGGGCTGCGACTCGCGACCTACGAGATGGTCGAACGGGTGAAAGAACACGACGCGAGCAAACGGTACCGCGCCGACGTCGAGTTCGCCGATCCCGTCGCCGAGGACGCGTTCGAGACCGCACTCGAGGAGCTCTCGGGAACGACCGTCGAGCAGTACACGCCCCAGCGGGTCGACCACCGACGTGCGGGCCTGACCCGCGAGCGCACCGTCTACGAGATCGACGGCGACCTCCGCGAGCCCACCCGGGCGGAGGTCCGCCTCCACGGCGAGGGCGGCCTCTACGTGAAGGAGCTCATCAGCAGCGACGAGGGCCGCACCGAACCCAGTCTGGCGGGCCTGCTCGGGACCGACGCCGACGTGACGGCACTCGACGTCACCGGCGTCGAGGGCGAGGACGAGCCGTTCGCACTCGAGGCGTACTTCCGCGACGAGCCCCGGGCCGGCACCGAATAGCGCGACCGTCGATCAGCCATCCGTTCGGTTCTCGACCCCCGGATCGTGGGTTTCGTACCACGCTAGCACCTGCTCGAGGCGGTGGATCGCCCGATCGGGGTCGCCGATGTTGTGGTGTTCGTCGGGGTAGACGATCAGCTTCGCGTCGACCCCCTGCTTGCGCGCAGCGGTGTAGAGCTGTTCGGACTGGCTGGGCGGACAGCGCCAGTCCTCGCCACCCGCGGTCACGAGCAGCGGCGTATCGATCTCACCGGCGTCGAGGATGGCCGAGGCCGCGTCGTAGTTCTCCGGGTTCTCCCAGGGGAGGCCGAAGTCGGCCTCCATCCAGTTGTGCGAGTCGCCGGTTCCGAAGTCCGCGCGCAGGTCGTAGATGCCGTGCTCCGGCGCGGCCGCGGTCAGCAGGTCTGTCTGTGTGACGAGGTAGCCCTGAGCGATGCCGCCGTAGGAGAAGCCGTAGCCGAAGACGCGGTCGCGGTCGACCCAGCCCCGATCGGCGAGATCCTCGACCCCTGCGACGACGTCGTCGACCTCCGCAGTGCCCCAGCGGCCGCGCAACACGTCGGCGAACTCCCGTCCGCGGGAGGTGCCGCCCCGGTAGTTCGGGCGGAAGAGCACGTAGCCCCGACTCGTCAGCGCCGCGTGGGCGAAGCTGAACACCGGCTCGTCGTAGGACAGGGGCCCGCCGTGGATCGCCACCACGAGTGGGTGGGAGCCGTCCTCGAGGTCGATCTCCGGGTCGTGGTAGACGACCCCGTCGATGGTCCAGCCGTCGGACTCCCACTCGACCCGGCGCGCCTCCGGCATCGGGTACGAGTCGGTGAGATCCGCGTTGACCGCGGAGAGCCGCCGGAGCGACGCGGGCGGCTCGTCCGCCCCGAGATCGTCGACCGCGACCGAGTGGACGTCCGTCCCCTCCTGAGGATGCGAGAACACGACCGCGGCCGTCGAGCCGTCGTCGGCGACGTCGAACGCGAGGATCGCCCGGTCGTCGCCCTGGGCCTCGAAGGTTCGCTCGGCCGGGCCGTCGATTCCGGCGCGAACGAGCCTCGTCCTGGCCTCGTCGCCGACGAGGGTGTAGGCCGCGTCCTCGACCCAGTCGATCGTTCCCGAGCGGGCGACGCCCCTGTCGAGGTCGGCCGTCAGCGACCGCGGCTCCTCGCCGTCGTGGTAGTAGACCTCGTCGGGCTTCGACCAGTCCTCCGGATCGCGGACGACGAAACCGAGCGTCCCGTCCTCGCGCCAGGACGGTCGCGTACACGACCACTCGCCGTCGGTCAGCCGCCGCAGGTCCGAGCCGTCGGGAGCGATCGTGTACACGTCCCGGACCAGCGTGTCGTCGGGCCGCTCGAGTCGACACGACGTGAAGGCGATGCGGTCGGTCGGACCCCAGCGGGGCTCCATCCCCGTAAGATCCTGGAACGCACCGCCGCCGTAGGCGTCGTCCAGACGCTCGGACTTGCCCGATTCGCGGTCGACGACGAACAGGTAGCTCGTTACGTCGTCGGTCCAGCCGGTCCCGTCGACCTTGTGCTGGAGGCGCGTCGCCTCGATCGGGCCACCCTCGCGCACCTGTTCGAGATACTCTTGCTCGTCGTCGGTCGGATCTCGCGCGGCGATCACGAATCGGTCGCCGTCCGGGCTCCAGTCGAACTCCGCGACGCCCTCCTCTCGGTCGGTCACCTGCCGGGCGTCACCGCCTCGAGCGAGGTCGAACAGCCACACCTGTCGTTTCGGCTCGTCATCCGACCCGGAATCGTTCGCATCATCGTCCGCCGGACCGGTCTCCGCGTCTCCGTTCGGCGCACTCGAGTCGTCCTCGTCCGCCGCCCGATCCTGCCATCCGACTCGCCGCTCGACATCCGTCTCTCGCGCGGCCAGAAACGCGAGTTCGTCTCCTGATGGGCTCCAGGCCGGACTCGAGGCGCCGGCGACGGTCGTCAACCGGTGGGGATCCCTCGCGCCGTCCGTCGGAACGACGAACAGCGAGGCGACGGCCTCGTCGGCGTCCTGTTCGTACTCGGTCGCGGTGAACGCGACCCGATCGCCGTCGGGCGAGACCGCGACGTCGGTGATCTCCGCGAGGTCGTAAAACGCTTCTAGTGGAAGCTCGGTTCGTTCGGTCACGCCAACTACGTTTCATCGACCTGCAATATGTGTTGCGGGCCCACCCGGAACCGTCTCGCAGGAGCTGTTCGACCGTCTCGGGGGACGACCGCGGGCGAGATGGCATTCGGAGGACGAATTCGGTGTTCGAACAACGAAACGGTTTAGCGGGTCGCGACGGATCGTCGAGCCATGCCATTCGGCGTCGACGAGGCGGGGAAGGGGCCCGTACTGGGCTCGATGTTCGCCGCAGCCGTCCACGTTTCGGAGCCCGACGCGCTCCCGGAAGGGATCGCGGATTCGAAGCGCCTCGCACCCGAGCGCCGCGAGGAGCTGGACGCGACCCTGCGCGAGGACGACCGAATCGCCGTCGGCGTCAGCGAGATCACGCCTCCCCTGATCGACGACCCCGAGACCGACATGAACTCGCTGGCGGTCAGGGCCCACGCCGAGGCGATCGAAGGGGCCCTCGAGGCCGCCGAGCTTCCTGCCGATCCGTCGGCGTCCGGCCGCTGTGACGCCTGCGACACCGACGCCGACCGCTTCGCTCGGCGAGTCGCCGACACCTGCGAGCCCGAACGCGACCTCGAGCTCGAACTGACGGCCGCACACGGCGCCGACGACGAGGACCCGATCGTCGGCGCGGCCAGCGTCGTCGCCAAGGTCGAACGCGACGCCTCGATGGCCGCGCTGGCCGACGAGTACGGCTCCGTCGGCAGCGGCTACCCGAGCGATCCGACCACGCGGGAGTTCCTCGAGTCCTACGTCGCCGACCACGGCGAGCTGCCGCCCTTCGCCCGCGAGTCGTGGTCGACCTGTGCGGACGTCCTCGCCGACGCCGAGCAGACGGGTCTCGGGCAGTTCTGATGGATCGATCCCTGTCGGCTGCATGTCGCCGTTTTATGCGCGGTCCCGACCTACGTCGTAGCTGATACGTCGTGCTCGATGTCGTCTTACTGCTCGGCCTCGCTGCAGTCGCGACCGGCGTCGTCTGGAAGGGCAGTGTCTGGCTCGAGGACGCGGCCGATCGGCTCGCGGTCGGCTACGGCGTCCCCCCGGTCGTCCAGGGAGCGGTGATCGCCGCGGTCGGCTCGAGCATGCCCGAACTGGTGAGCGTGCTGCTTGCGACCCTGGTCCACGGCGAGTTCGAACTCGGCGTCGGCGCGATCGTCGGCTCGGCCGTCTTCAACCTGCTCGTGATCCCGGGGCTCGCCGTACTGGTTGGTTCCGGAGAGATGGAAACGAGCCGAAAGCTCGTCTACAAGGAGGCGCTGTTCTACATGCTCGCGGTCGCCGTGCTCCTGTTGACGTTCTCGCTGGCGGTGATCTACTACCCCCTCGAGGGGGCCGGACTGCAGGGGGAGGTCACGCGGTGGCTCGCGCTGTTTCCCCTCGCGCTGTACGGGCTCTACGTGTTCACCCAGTACCTCGACGCGACCGAGGACGCGATCGCGGCCGATCGCTCCGTGAACCGTCGCCGAACCTGGCTGTGGTTCGGGGCCGGGCTGGTCGTCATCGTCGTCGGCGTCGAGGGACTCGTCCGGGCCGCGATCGGGCTCGGCGACGCCTTCGGCACCCCCGCCTTCCTCTGGGGGATGATCGTCGTCGCCGCGGGCTCGAGCGTGCCCGACGTCTTCGTCAGCATCGCCGCAGCCCGCGCGAATCGCCCGTCGGTCAGTCTCGCGAACGTCCTGGGGAGCAACGTCTTCGACCTGCTGGTCGCGGTTCCGGCCGGCGTGCTGGTCGCGGGCTCGCTTGCGATTACGTTCGCTCACATCGTCCCGATGATGGCGTTTCTCGTCCTCGCGACGGTCGTCTTCTTCGCGATCGCCCGGACCGATATGCTGCTCTCGGAGCGAGAGGCCTGGCTACTGTTGGGTTCGTACGGGATATTCGTCGGCTGGCTCGTCCTCGAGAGTCTCGGGCTCTCGAACGTCGTTCCGACGTGAAAAGCGGCGTCGACGGACCCTACTTGTCGGTCAGCAGGCGCTGGAGGATGTCTCCGTAGGCAGGACGGGTGATGAGGACGCCGATCAGCACGCCGAGGATCGTGATGATCGCAAAGCCACGGAGGTCGCCGAGGCTCAACACGGCAAGCGGCGACAGCGCGATGATGGTCGTCGCGGCGGCGGCGCCGATGATCCAGAACGCCTTGCGGAACCGCGACTCGAAGACCCGTTGTGAGCTGACGTCGCCCTCGTCCATCACCTCGTCGGCGATGATGATGAGGTCGTCCACTCCCGTCCCGACGACGGCGATAAAGCCGGCGACGTGGGAGAGGTCCAGCGGCATGCGGATCGCCGCGGCGAAGCCAAGCAGGATGACCACCTCCGCCAGCGCCGTGAGTATCATCGGCGCGGCGACGCGACGATCGCTGTATCGCAGGTAGACCATCCCGCTGACGGTCAGCACGGAGAGGACGCCGATCAGCAGCGAGTAGGTCTTGAACTGATCCGCGAGCGCGGGCTCGAGCGAGAACGTCTGTTCCTGCTCGAAGTCGAGCGGCGCGGTCAGAGCGCCCGACTGGAGGTTGACCGCGAGGTTCTGGGCGTCCTGCTGGGTCGGGACGATCATCTGGAAGACGGGATCGTTCACCCAGTTCCCGGAGGCCATGCTCTCGCCGAGGTCGGGGCTCATGCTGTGGGCGTCGACGACCTCGTCGTCGACCACGGTGAGCAGACACCACTGCGGGTTCTCGGGGTCGAAGTCGAACTCGCCGGCCTCGCGGTCGTGGACCGTACACTGTCCGACCCCTTCGCCGGTAAAGCCGTACTCGTTCATCGCCTCCTGGTAGTCGGCGGCGGGACTGGACCCGTCCGCATCCTCGCTGTCGTCGACGGTGACGGGAACGTAGTTCTGGTCGCGCTGCTCGTCGTAGGAGGCCGAACCGACGTTGGCGAACTCCTCACCCTGGAGGACCGTCTCGTTGGCCTGGGTGCCGTTCTCGTCGGGGTAGTAGGCGACGATCTGGACGTCACCGCGTTCGGTGAGCATCTCGCGCAGTTCCGCGGGACTCATGCCGGGGACCTCGGTGACGATAAAGTAGCCGTCGCCGACGGTCGCCTCCTGGTAGGCGGTCCCCCCCGAGAGCCCCGCCTCGTTGATCCGCAGCTCGATCGTCTGGATGATCTCGTCGCGGGTCTGTTGGGTGACCTCGCCGTTGATATCGTCCTCGTCGACGTCGACGCCGGCCTCCTGGAGGGCCGCGGCGAACTCCGCGGCGGTCACGTCCTCGGCGAACACCTCGGCGGTGAAGCGGTTGTCGTCCTCGTGGAACCGGACGATCGCGTCGGCGGCGTCGATCTCGAGCTCGTCCTGGAGCGTCGACTCGACCTCGCGTTCCTGTTCGGGTTCGATATCGATGTCGGCGCTCATTCCGACGGGTGGGGCGCTAATCCGTGTCCCGCCGTCCAGTCCGAGGCCGTACTCGAGGTTCGTCGGGCCCTCGTTGACGGTCTCGTTTTCCTCCTCGACGAGCGTGTCGTCGTCCATGACGCCGCCGGGAACGAACAGCGCGACGAGCGCGACGCTGACGAAAAGCACCAGCAGGAGGATCCGCCAGTACTCCTTGACGAACGCGATCGGGTTCATCGTGCCACCCCGTGGAACTTGTACCACCGAAGCAGGCTCAGGTTCAGCATGTACGTGTTCATCAGGTCCGCGGCGAGGCCGACAAAGAGGATGATACCGATCGAGGACAGCAACTCGACGCCGAACAGCCACGCGGCGACCCCCATCACGAGCATCGCCATCATCGACGTGACGGTCATCGTGACGCCGGTCCGCATCGCGCGGTGAGTGCTCTCGTAGAAGTCACCGCTGCGACGGAGGACGTGGTTGTTCAACAGGATATCCGAGTCGACCGAGTACCCGATCAACATCAGCAGTGCGGCCACGGTCCCCAGCGAGAGCGGGATTCCGACGATCGACATGAATGCGAGCGGAATCACGATGTCGGAAAACGCCGACGCGACGATCGCGATCGAGGGGACGAACGTCCGAAACAGCACGAACGCGAGGACGCTCATCCCGAGGAAGGCGACGGCGATCCCGAGCAGCGCGGTCTGTTGGGTCTGCTCGCCGAAGCTCGCCGACGTCGAGGACACCTGTTGGATGATTTCAGCGTCCCCGTCCTGTTGTAAGTTCGCCTCGGCCTGCTCGCTCAACGCCTCCTGATCGGTCGAGGTGAACTGGACGATGTACTGGTTCTCCTCCGAGGCGACGGACTGGACCGACTCGGGTTCCTCCTCGAACGCCTCCGGAATCTCTCCTTCCGTTGCGGTCGTCTGAACCGTCAACTCCGTCCCGCCGGCGAAGTCCATTCCGAGCTGAACCGGCGTTCCGAACAGCAGAAACGACCCGGTGAGAACGAGCAGTGCGACCCCGAGAACCGCAAGCGGCACCGCCGCCAGCTGGCGGTTGCTGTACCGGGTGTAATCGATCTCCGGTACGTCGAAATACCCCATATACCACCCATCTGGCCGTCGGGGCGTGTAAGCCTTCCTAATTTCTGCGCCGTGCGATAGTGAGAATAATGCGGGATCGACGACGGTCTGAAATCCCTCGATCACGTACGCCGGAGTATGACCGCCGAAACACCCCGATCGTCCACGATGGTCGAGGAGCCGGCCGACGCCGCACGGGACGCCTTTGCCCAGCGGATCGTCGTCTCCTATCCCGAAGACCTCTCGGAGTGGGGTCGGTTCCAGGTCGAGAAACCCTCGTTCCGAGCATTCCTCCGGAAAACGCGCGATACCGCCACAAAAGGTGACGTCTGGGAGGAGTTCGTCGGCGTCGGCTGCTGTGGCAACACCCTCGACGTCCCGCTGCGGGTCGAGGACGTCGCGGGCGGTTCGCGGATCGTCGACGACACCGAGATCGAGTACGAGGTCCGCGAGGCCTGTGGCATCCAGGGCAGCTGGCGCGTCCAGAGCAAGGGCGGACCGAGCAGCTAGTCCGGAAGGTACCGAACGCTCAACACGCCGTCGTCGGCCGAGCGACGCACTTCGACGCGGACCGCCTCGAGCCGCGCGGCTCGCGCGACCGTCTCCTCGTCCTCGAGGACGTCCTGTGCGGCGTCTTCGATATCGGACTCGAGGTTGAAAACGTGGATCTCGCCGGTTCCAGCCCGTTCCTCCTGGATCAGTTCGCCGACCTCGGCGCCAGCGGCGAGCTCCTTTTCGTGGGTGGTCGGCTCCAGATCGCTGTCGACGAGTTCGATCGTCCGCCGCTCGGCGACGTCGACGACCTCCCAGGCGACCTCCAGGGGTGGCTCGGGGGCGACGGTCCCCTCGAGGACGTCGTGAACCTCGAGCCCGGGGTTCGAGGAGAGGGTGTGTACCTGTGCGGTCTCGACGTCGCGGACGACGGCCGACTCGTCCTCGGCGTGGGTGACGACGAAGGTTCCGGTTCGTTCGGTCATGGCCGCTCGTAGGGCCCTGTCGGGTTTCGGGGTTTCGGATCCAGACGCTGAGTGACTCGCGACGTCCCGGCCGCGACCGGTCGCGGAGACGGCGATCTGGAGGAGCGCCGCGTACCGGACCCCCAAGACACAGGACGCGGTTCGTCGTACGATCGATGAACGCCATGGCACGACACGACACGGGGAGCGAGGAGCGGACCCGCGTCCTCGTCGTTGGGTGCGGAATCGCCGGCGGAGCGCTCGCGGCGTTCCTGGAAGAACGGGCTGGGATCGAGTACGACGTCGTCGAGGTAGCCGACGCCTTCGAACGAATCGGTTACGGCGTTTCGCTCTGGGCGAACGGCGTGTCGGTCCTCGACGACCTCGACGTCCTCGAGGACGTCACCGAGCGCGGAACCACCCCCGAGAAGATCCGGCTCCGGACCGCGTCGGGCCGCGCTGATTCGACGCTCGAGCTCCCGGCGATCGGAGCCGGCCCGCAGCTGGTCGCGGTCCACCGAGCGGACTTGCACGACGCGTTGCTGGTGGGGATCCCCCGCGAGCGAATCGAGTTCGGAACGACGGTGACGGCCGTCCGGGAGGAGCCGGACGCGGTGACCGTCGAGCTGACGACCGGCGAACGCCGGACGTACGACCTCGTCGTCGGCGCCGACGGGATTCGATCGGCGGTGCGCGAGCACTGCTTCGAGGGCGAGCAGCTCCGACACAGCGAGACGGCGGTCTGGTCGTTCTGGACCGACGCGGACGGATCGTTCCCCGAGGTCATGACGAGCGTCTCGGGACCGTCGACGGAGGCGTTTCTCGTCGCGATCGGCGACCGCGGACTCGTCAACGTCGGGACGAAACGCGGCGTCGAGGCCGACGAGAAGCCGACGACGACCGAGCTCCGGCGCGCCCTCTCCGATCTGGGATGGATCCTCCCGGAGACCCTCGAGCGGCGACGCGGCGAGCTGTTCGCCGACACGGTTCGGGAGGTCTCGATGGACCGGTGGGTGAGCGATCGCATCGCGCTCGTCGGCGACGCGGCCCACGCCGTCCACCCGATCGCCGGGATGGGTGCCGCGCTTGCCCTCGAGGACGCGCGGGCGCTCTCGCGCTGGCTGGCGAGTCTGGCAACGGTTCCCGCGGCGGTCGATCAGTACTACCTGACGCGGCGCGAGCCGGTTCGGGCCGTCCAGCGCGACGCCGCGCTGATGGAGCGATTCGTCCTCGCCGAGTCGCGCTTCCTCCGTGCGATCAGGGACGGGCTGTTGACCGCGACGCCGGTGCTCGAGCGGGTGCTGGAGCGACGGTTGCGCGAGCTCGCGGCCTAACCCGCTTCGCTGCGTGACGGAACGCCTTTACCGCAGGCGGGTGCCCTCACGAGCATGGACGTCGACATCGGTAACGCGCTCGCGTCGGTCGCCTCGCCGGGCGTCTCCCGCGAGTCGCTGGAGCGCCTGGACGAGCAGGTCGCCGACGCGCACGAACGCATCGAAGACGGGATGGCCGACGGAGAGCACGGCTACGAGGCGCTGAACCTTCCGCGGCGAACCGACCCCGACGAGATCCGCCGAACCGTCGAACCCGTCGCCGACGCCGAGGCGCTGCTCACTGTCGGCATCGGCGGCAGCGCGCTGGGCGCGGCGACGATCACGAACGCGCTCGCTGACGACAGCGAGACCGAGGCCGTCTCCCTCGACAACATCGACCCCGAATGGGTCTCGAACCACCTCGATCGGCTCCCCCTCGAGGACACCGCTATCAACGTCGTCTCCCGGTCGGGGACGACCGCGGAGACGCTGGCGAACTTCCTTACGGTCCGGGAGGCCTTCGAGGACGCGGGCGTCGACTGGACCGAGCGGACGATCGTGACGACGGGCGAGTCCGGCCCCCTCCGCGATCTGTCGGATCGCCACGACCTGCCGTCGCTGAAGGTGCCCAACGGCGTCCCGGGTCGCTTCTCGGCGCTCTCCGCGGTGGGGATGGTCGCCGCCGCGGTCTGTGGCCACGACCTCGAGGCCCTGCTCGAGGGCGCTGCAGCCGAGGCCGAGACCCTGTCGGGCTCGCTGTTCGACTGTCCGGCCTACGCCTACGGCGCGACCAGCTACGCGCTGGACGCCCGGGGCGCGGGGATGAACGCGATGGTCCCCTACGCCGAGTCCCTCGAGACCTACTCGGAGTGGTTCGCCCAGCTGTGGGCCGAGAGTCTCGGGAAAGACGACCTCGGGCAGACCCCGCTTCGTGCCCTAGGTGTCACCGACCAACACTCCCAGCTCCAGCTCTACCGCGCCGGGCCGCGGGACAAGGTCGTCACGTTCGTTACCCCGCGCGAGACCGACGACCGGGCGATCCCCGACACCGAGGTCGACGACCTCGCCTACCTCGGCGACGCGACGCTGGGCGAGTTACTCGACGCGGAGTTCGAGGCGACGGAGGCCAGTCTCGCCGCGGCGGGGCGACCGAACGTCCGGATCGAACTCGAGCGGGTCGACGAGTACGAGCTCGGGGGCCTGCTGTACGGGATGGAGGCGGCCTGCGTCCTCGCCGGCGAGCTGTACGGCGTCAACACGTTCGAACAGCCCGCCGTGGAGTGGGCCAAGAAGGCGACTCGCGGTCTGCTCGGCGGGGGCGAGTTCGAGGAGGCCGACGCCGTCGCGGAGAAGACCGAACTTCGAGTTGAACGATAACAATTCACAAGACGGTCGAACCTACTCCTCGTTACCGAACGTATCCCGCAGAATCGTCCGCTGGCCGCGCCGGAGCAGCGCCGAGAGCGCCTGGCTTGAGACCTCGAATTCCTCGGCCAGCTCCTCCGTGGAGACGTTCCGGGGGACGTCGAAGTAGCCCCGTTCCAGCGCGCGACGCAGGACTGCGGCCTGGCGAGGCGTGAGATCGTACTTTGCGGTCTCGTCGTCCTCGCTCCGGTAGAGCCGACGGAGCGAAAACGCCAGATCCCGCTCCTCACAACACTCCCGGTAGGCCGACAGCGCCTCCCGGCTCGGAAAGTGCGCCCGGTAGCGGGCCTGTTCCGCTCGCAGTTCGATGTCCAGAAGCGTGACGCCGAACTCGACGGCGTCGACGTAGGTCATCCCCCGCTCCCCTTCGGAGGTGAGCCGAACGCGAAACAGACACCGCTCCGAGAGCGTCGAGAGCCGTTCGAACGCCTCGACCGACGGATCGTCCGCCAGTCTCTCGAAGAATCGCTCGAGCTCCGGCTCCTCGCCGATCGCCCGAAAGGTCAGGTGGGAGCCGTCGTGGCGGTCCGGCTGTTCGTCCTCGACCTCGACCGTCACCTCGGGTACTTGCCGGCATACGGTTTGCATGATCGGCTGGTTCGACAGCGAGTACTCGGCGATGAAACTCATCGCGCTCACCCCCCGCGTTCGGTCCCGCCTCGAGACTCGCGAGCGCTCCCGACGGACGCGGCTCGGCGAGTGCTCGCTACCGATCGCCGACCGACGCGGCGCTCGAGTCGTCGTGCGCTCTCACGATCCATGGGCGTGGGTTCCATATCCCGGCAGTTAACTTTTGCAGGGTTAGTCTCCGTCCTCAAGGAGCAACGGCAGCAAGCTGTTTCTCGCAAGGAACATGGGTCGAACAACTGGAACAAGGCACGCCACCGCTTAACGCGGGCATACGAGCGGTTGTCGAATAAGCGTCAGGCGTATCGAGAAGCTCTCGCCAACGCATACACGCAACGATACGACGCCGTGTTCCTCGAAGACCTGAACGTCGGCAGCATGATGCAACAGAACGGTAATAGTCGGAACATCGCGTCGATGTCATGGTACGAAACACTGCAAACGTTCCAACGCTTCGGCGAGAAAAACGGCTGTCACGTTATCCGTGTGCCACCAGAGGGAACGACGAAGCGGTGCGTCCAGTGTGGTGTCGAGTCGGAGAAGCCGTTGTGGGTGCGCGAGCATTCGTGTCCGTCGTGCGGGTTCGAGACAGACCGTGACCAGAACGCTGTATTGGAAGTGCAGCGTCTTGGGTTGGTCGAACTGGGAGTGGTTGAGGACTCTTCTGGAGTAGGTCAGGAACTGGCCGAATCAACGTCGTTCGAGAGAGCTCCGCTCTCTCGTGATCACGAAAGGCGCAAAGCGCCTTTCGAACGATCTGCTGAGACTGGCACCGTCCTCAGAACCGACGGTTCTGATGGGGCACACGAGAACGGAGTTCTCGTGGACGCTGCGGGGTCACGCTCTAGCTCGTCTAGAGACGTGGTTCCTGCAAGTGCCGTCGTTGACACAGGAAGCCCCACCCTCAAGAAACGAGCGGCGATAACCGCGAGTCAGTAGGGTGGGGTAGTTCACCTCTTCGTTCACCGACGTGGTCGCGCGGCGACGTTGGTACGCCGGTAATCAATTGCGGAGGCCCTATGAGTGCCCGATCGAATACACGCGTATGACCGAGACAGCACGCGCCGGTGACGAGGACGCGACCGGCGAGTCGTTCGTCCCGTCGCTCGGCGTCGTTCCCGCAGTCGTCGCCATGGCCGCCGTTCTCGTTCCCGTCCGTGGCGGGGTCGAGGACCCGTTTGTCCAGCTGGCTGGGGCGCTCGCAGTCGTCTCCGTCGTCGCCTTCCTCACCCGTCGTCACGGCGTGCTCGCTCCAGCGTCGGGCGCCGTCCTGGCCGCAGGCTCCAGTCTGGGCGTCGTATTGTTGACCGGGTACGCGCTCAACCAGGGGATCACCGGCTCGACTGCCGTTCCGGGACTCGACGGAACGGTGTCACTACTCTTTCTGGCGTTCGCTGCGGCTGGCGGCTCGATCGGCGTCGCCGCCGCCGACTACGGCGGAGTATCGGCCCGTGGCCTGATCGAACGGACGCTTCGGTTCTCGACGATGGCCGGGGTCGGTTTCGCCGGACTGATTGCGATGGCGATCGTCAGTATCGTCCTCGCCCCGTTGCTCGGGTTCGACGGCGTCCAGGGGCAGCTCCTGCAGTATCTCTCGACGGCGCTCGGACTCGGTGCCGTCGCCGCGATTACGATGGCGTTTCGCGGGTACGACCTGTCGTTTCTCGATCTCGAGGTTCCGAGCCTGCGGACGGTGGGCTGGACGGTCGGCGGGCTGGTCCTGCTGTTCGGTGCGCTGATCGTGATCTCGATCGCGATGACCGCCGTCGGCGTCGATACCGCCGACCACGGGACGACCCAGCAGGTCGAACAGAACCCCGAGCTGCTCGTCGTGATCGTTCCCGGCATGCTGCTGGTGGTCGGTCCCTTCGAGGAGCTGCTCTACCGAAACGTCATCCAGAAGTCGCTGTACGAGACGTTCTCGCGGTACGGCGCCGTCGTCGTCACGAGCGTGATCTTCGCCGGCGTCCACGTCTCCGCGTACGCGACCGCGGGTCCCGGACAGATCCTCGCGAGCCTGGCCGTGTTGTTCGGCCTCTCGCTGGTGCTGGGATTCATCTACGAACGGACCGAGAACCTGGTGGTCCCGGCGCTTGTCCACGGCGCGTACAACGCGATTCAGATGCTTCTCCTGGTCGTTTAGGTCGGGTTTTTGCGCGCCAGCTCCGTGCCACAGATCGGACACCGCTCTTTCTCCTCGTCGAACTCGCGGCCACAGCCCTGACACTGGAACCGCCAGCTGCGCTGCTCTTCGATCCCCTCCCGGGCGATCACCTCGACGTCGACGTTTAGCTTCTCGGCGACGTTTTGCATCGCGTAGTCGTCGGTGACAAGCACGGCATCGAGCTCGAAGCTGGCGGCGACCAGCCGAACGTCGGTCTCGGAGAGGACGTCGAGATCGCCCGATTCGCTCGCCGCGCGACGAACCTTCTCGGTCGTGTCCTCGTTGGGGATGTGGATGTGCATCCCCGAGCCCTCCATCGCGTCGTAGCGATAGGCGCTCTCGTCTTCGAGTTCTTCGCGGACGAGCGGAATCGTCGCGATCTGTTCGGTCGTGTGATAGTCGTGGATAAAAGCCGAGGAGTCGAGAACGTGCATACCGTTAGCGCTGAACGACGATGTAGTCTTTCACGGCGCGAACCCGGTTGATGGGGACGCGAAACCGGCCGTCGTCGTCGGTGTCGAAGTCGACGGTCTGGTTCGGTAGCTCCTCGTTCGGCTCGATGACGAGGTCGTGGAGCGTTCCCGACTTGATCTCGGTCGTGATGTTGTAGAGCATTCCCAGTTCAGTCCCGTCAGAACCCATGACGGACTTCCCCGAGAGGTTCTCGGCGAGCACTTCGCTCATGCTACCCCGTACTTACTAGTTGCTATTAAACTCCACGGGCGGATCGGCCGAGCGTCTTCGTGCGCCGTGCCCGCGCCGATCGCTCCATGTCGTCTCACCCCCGCGGCGAGCGCCGTGACGATGGGTTTAACTACCGTCCTACGGACGGTTTACCCAAGACCTTCTCGGGTGGTCACCATGTCTGATTCGGATACACACGACCCCACATCTCTGCGAACGCCGATCGTCGCCGTCCTCGGACACGTCGATCACGGAAAGACCAGCCTCCTCGATAAGATCCGCGGCTCCGCGGTCATCGAGGGCGAGGCGGGCGCGATTACCCAGCACATCGGCGCCACCGCGGTGCCGCTGGACGTCATCTCCTCGATCGCCGGCGAGCTCGTCGATCCCGAGGACTTCGACCTGCCCGGGCTGTTGTTCATCGACACGCCGGGCCACCACTCCTTTACGACGCTGCGCTCGCGGGGTGGCGCGCTGGCCGACATCGCGATCCTCGTCGTCGACGTCAACGACGGCTTCCAGCCCCAGACCCTGGAGGCACTGGACATCCTCCAGCGCTCCCAGACGCCGTTTATCGTCGCCGCGAACAAGATCGACACCGTTCCGGGCTGGAACGCAAACGAGGACTCGCCGATCAACGCGACCTACGAGGCCCAGTCGGACCGCGTGCGCTCGCGGCTCGACGAGAGCCTCTACGAGATCATCGGGAACCTCTCGGACGAGGGGTTCTCGGCGGATCTATACTGGCGGGTCCAGAACTTCCAGCGCAACGTCGGCGTCGTCCCCGTCTCGGCGATGACCGGCGAGGGCGTGCCGGACCTGCTTGCCGTGATGATGGGGCTCTCCCAGCGCTACATGAAAGAGGAGATGGAGATCGACGTAGAGGGGCCCGGCGTCGGGACCGTCCTCGAGGTCAAAGAGGAGAAGGGGTTCGGGAAGACCGTCGACCTCGTCCTCTACGACGGGACGCTGCGGGCCGACGACACGATCGTTGTCGGCGGCACGAACGAGCCGATCGTCACCGACGTACGCGCGCTCCTCCAGCCCCGTCCGCTCGAGGAGATCCGCACCGAGAGTCGGTTCGAGAAGGTCGACGAGGTGTCGGCTGCGACCGGGATCAAGGTCGCCGCGCCCGATCTAGGCGACGCGATCGCTGGCGCCCCGGTCCGGGTCGTCCGCGACCGCGAGCGCGCCGACGTCATCGCGGAGGTCGAGGACGAACTCGCGAGCATCGCCGTCGACACCGAGGAGACCGGCGTCGTCGTCAAGGCAGACACGCTCGGCAGTCTGGAGGCGATGGCGGACGCCCTGGAGGAAGCCGAGGTCCCGATCGTCCGCGCGGAGGTCGGCGACGTCGCGCCGCGTGACGTCTCGGTCGCCTCGACGGCCGAGGAACAGAAAGAGCAGGTGATCCTCGGCTTCAACGTCGACGTGCTGGGCGACGCCGAGCAGCGAGCCGAGATCGAGGACGTCCGAGTCTTTACCGACGAGGTCATCTACCAGCTGATCGAGGAGTACGAGGAGTTCGTCGACGAGCTCGAGCGGGCCCAGCAGGACACGATCCTCGAGAACATCGTCCGCCCCGCACGGTTCCGGATCCTGCCCGATCACACCTTCCGGCAGAACGATCCCGCGGTCGTCGGCGTCGAGGTAAACTCCGGGACGGTCCAGAACAACACGAACGTCGTCAAGTTCGAGGGGAACGAGCCCGAACGAGTCGGCCAGATCAAGGGGATCCAGGAACAGGGTGAGGACGTCGACGAGGCCCGCGCGGGCAACCGCGTCTCGGTCGCCATCGACGGTCCCACCGTCGGCCGCCAGATCGAGGAGGACGACGAGCTCTGGACCGAACTGCCCGAGAAACACGCGAAGATCTTAGAACAGGAGCTCTCGAACGAGATTCCGGCCGATGAGCTCGAGGCACTGAACATGTACTTAGACAAGCAGCGCAGCCGGGACCCGTTCTGGGGCAAGTAGCTACCGTCGGTCCGCGGTTCGACCTCGGTTTTCGGCGCGCGAGTGCAGCTCCTCGAGGGTCTCGTACACCGACTCGGGGTCGTCGATCGCTTCCCGGTCACAGCGCAGGTTTCGAACGCGCCGTTCGAGAACGAGTTCGTCCTCGGTGAGTCGAACGTCCTCGATCTTCTCCCAGGGGATCAGCTTCTTCGAGCGGCCCACGTCGTGACGGACGCCGCGTTCGTGCGCCCGGAGGGTGCCCTGCTGGGTTTGTTGGTCGACGTCAAGCGAGAATCGGTTGCCGTAGTACTTCTTGCCGCTGTCGTCACCCTCGCCGACAGCCCACGTCCAGATGACCATGACGGCGCCGAACGCGATCCAGAACAGCCCGCGCACGCTTCCGGCAGCGACACTCACGATACCGGCCACGAAGACGAACGCCAGCGACAGTGCGACCAGCACGCCTCCCGCGTGGAGCAGCCCCGCTGGTCGATAGGCCCACGTCGCCGTCGGCTCGTCAGTAGTAACCGCCCGGACGAACCGGTTTCGGCACAGGCTCGCGAGTCCGAAGGCGGTGACACCGAGGACGAGCGCAAAACCGATCAGCAACGCGAGGGACCGGGACGTGGGCTCGACCAGGGTCACGCTCGCCGCGGCAGCCGCCGCGGCGAAGGCCACGGCCGGCAGATAGCAGGCCAGTCGCAGACGACGGCGACGGCCGATCCGCTCGGGAAGGCCGCAGGACCGCTTCGCGAGGACGTGACCGACGAGCGTGACGGCGGTGACGACGGTCGGAATCGTGCCGAGCAGCGTCGCGGTCGTCACGTCGGCCGCCAGCCCGACGAGGGCGACGAGCCCGCCGGCGACGACCCCGAAGTAGAAGCCGAACGCGGCCTGGAAGCCGAGATCCGGCCGTCCGGCGCTCGCGACCGGCTGCCGGCGTTCGTGGGACATGGTTCCCGATACGTGGCGTGCCAGCAAAAAGATACGTGTCTGACGTGTTCGGTCAGAAGCCGTCGGTGCGCTCGAAGTGCAACTCGGCGCCGCCGTCGAGATCCGCCAGCGGTGCCGTCTCCTCGAGGCGGGCGACGACGGTGACGGCTGCGGCAGCGCGGGGCTCGTCGTCGACGCTCGCCGGTGTCGGCCCCCAGAACAGACACAGTTTCTCGCCCGCGGGCCAGTAGGCGATCGCCCCCTCGGGGACGACTTCCCGGCCGTCCTCGAGCGGAGCGTCAAGCGACGCAGAGAGATACAGTTCGTCTCCCCAGCGGGTTGCATCGCCCGAGACGGGGAGGGCGTCCTCGAGGGCAGCCCGGGTCTTGGGCGCGCCGTCCGTCCAGCTCGCGACCAGCTCGCGGTCGCCGACAACGACTCGGAGATCGGATCGGGAGTCCATGCCGGAGTAGTCGGGTGAGGGTTCCTTCGAGCTATCGGTCGCCACAGATCGTCGAGCGGCCGGCGACACTGATGAAGGGGTTGCTCCTTCCACTCCAATCATTAACTGGGTGTTTGTGGTGGGTTCTGACGTGCTTGTTCATCTCCAGCAGTACAAACACGAGGAGGTCCAGTTCGACGACAACCGGACGACCGGAGAGTCCCAGACCGAGGACTCGGTCGACAAGGAGCCCGAGGAGTACTTCGGCGAGAACATCGACGACTTCGACCTCAAGACCTGGGAGACGATCGAGTACGAGGACGATCCGATCCAGCGCCGGGACGTCTCGGTCGACGGGGTGACGGCCGTCTCCGTTCCCGAGGAACCCACCGACGAGGACGATCCGGCTCTCCCCGGGCGGACGATCCAGCTTCGGATGGGCGGGGGGATCGAGTACGTCGACCAGGCCAAAATCGTCGAGGTCCAGGACATGAATCCGGGGGAGGAAGCCGAGGGGAAGGTCTCCAAGGAGGACGATCCCCAGGGAAAGGCGACGATGGACGAGGAGCCGTAGCCGCGCACGTGGGTATCGAGTCATACCGTCGGCTCGGAGTCTCGGAACCTGTCACGCGCGGTAATGACAGCGGCTGTCGGGGACGATCCGCTCCCGAAATCGTTTTCAACCGTTCGCGCGGACACTCGGTATGCCGACGGAATCGGACACTCATTATGATCCCTCGCTGGGGAACAAGTTCATTTTCGTCACCGGCGGGGTTATGTCGGGGCTCGGGAAGGGGATCACGGCCGCCAGCACCGGCCGGCTCCTGAAAAACGCCGGGTTCGACGTGACAGCGGTCAAGGTCGATCCCTACCTGAACGTCGACGCGGGGACGATGAACCCCTACCAGCACGGCGAGGTGTACGTTCTGGAAGACGGTGGGGAGGTCGACCTCGACCTGGGGAACTACGAGCGGTTCCTCGACGTCGATATGACCTCCGACCACAACATCACCACCGGGAAGACCTACCAGCACGTCATCGAGAAGGAACGGGCCGGCGACTACCTGGGAAAGACGGTCCAGATCATTCCCCACATCACCGACGACATCAAGCGACGCATTCGTGAAGCGGCGGAAGGGACCGACGTCTGTATCGTCGAGGTCGGCGGCACCGTCGGCGACATCGAGGGGATGCCCTACCTCGAGGCGCTGCGCCAGTTCGCTCACGAGGAAGACGAGGACGACATCCTCTTTACCCACGTCACGCTGGTGCCGTACTCGAAAAACGGCGAACAGAAGACGAAGCCGACCCAGCACTCGGTCAAGGAGGTCCGCTCGATCGGGCTCCAGCCCGACGTGATCGTCGGGCGCTGCGAGAACCGGCTCGAGCCCAAAACGAAAGAAAAGATCGCGCTGTTCTGTGACATTCCGACCGACGCGGTGTTTTCCAACCCCGACGTCGAGGACGTCTACCAGGTGCCCCTGATGGTCGAGGAGGAGGGGCTCGACCAGTACGTCCTCGAGCACTTCGGACTCGCGAGCGAGGCCTTGCCGGAGGGCCAGCGGGCAAACGAGTGGCGGGAGATCGTCACGACCGAGAAGTCCGAATCGGTCGACATCGCGCTGGTCGGCAAGTACGATCTCGAGGACGCATACATGTCGATCCACGAGTCGCTGAAACACGCCGGCTTCGAGCTGGGCGCCGACGTCGACGTCCGCTGGGTGGCCGCCGGCGACGTCGCCGACGGTCACGACGGCCAGCTCGCCGACGTCGACGGGATCATCGTCCCCGGCGGATTCGGGATGCGCGGCTCCGAGGGGAAGATCGAGGCAGTCCAGTACGCCCGCGAGAACGACGTCCCGTTCCTCGGGCTCTGTCTCGGCTTCCAGATGGCGGTCGTCGAGTACGCCCGGAACGTGCTGGGGCTCGAGGACGCCCACTCCGCGGAGATGAACGAGGAGACGCCCCACCCGGTCATTGACATCCTGCCCGAGCAGTACGAGGTCGAGGATATGGGCGGGACGATGCGGCTGGGAGAGCACACGACGGTGATCGAGCCCGAGACGCTAGCTTACGAGCTGTACGGCGACACGTCCTGTGAGGAACGCCACCGCCACCGCTACGAGGTCAACCCCGAGTACTTCGATCGGTTCGAGGACGAACCCCTGCAGTTCTCGGGGACTGCGGGCAACCGGATGGAGATCCTCGAGCTCGATACCCATCCGTACTTCCTGGGGACGCAGTTCCACCCCGAGTACACGTCTCGACCCGGCCAGCCGAGCCCGCCATTCGTGGGCCTGCTCGAGGCCGCGGTCGATCGAACCAAATCCGAAACCGAGGCAACCCACTGATGGTCGATACAGATACGTTCGTTCCGGAAGCAGTCGAAGAGATCGAAAACGAAGTCGGCGACGCGAACGCGGTCATCGCCCTCTCGGGCGGCGTCGACTCCTCCGTCGCGGCCGCACTGGCCTACGAGGCCATCGGCGACCAACTCACCCCCGTCTACGTCGACACGGGGCTGATGCGAAAGGGCGAGACCGATGGGATTCGCGAGACGTTCGACTACATGGATTCCCTGCGGGTCATCGACGCGAAAGACCGCTTCCTCGAGAAGCTCGCGGGCGTCACCGACCCCGAGGAGAAACGCGCCGCGATCGGCGAACAGTTCATCCGGGAGTTCGAGCGCGAGGCCACAGACGCGGACGCGGACTACCTCGTTCAGGGGACGATCTACCCCGACCGAATCGAGAGCGAGGGCGGGATCAAGTCCCACCACAACGTCGGCGGTCTGCCGGAGGTCGTCGACTTCGAGGGGATCGTCGAACCCGTCCGCGATCTGTACAAAGACGAGGTCCGTGAGGTCGCACGTCACCTCGGGCTCGAGGAGATCGTCGCCGAGCGGATGCCGTTCCCCGGTCCCGGGCTCGCCGTGCGCGTGATCGGCGAGGTCACCGAGGAGAAACTCGAGGTCGCTCGTCACGCCTGCCATGTCGTCGAGGAGGAGCTCGAGGAGTACGAGCCCTGGCAGGCTCTGGCCGCGGTGATCGGCAAGGCAACGGGCGTGAAAGGCGACAACCGAGTCCACGGCTGGGTCGTCTCGGTTCGGTCGGTCGAATCCCGCGACGGGATGACCGCCCGCGCCCAGGAGCTCGACTGGGAGACCCTCCAGCGCATCCAGTCCCGGATCACCGGCGAGAACGAGAACGTCGCGCGGGTCGTCTACGACGTCACCCACAAACCGCCCGCGACCATCGAGTACGAATGAGCACGACGGCCATCGTCGCCGGCCCCGACGAGGACGGGATCGGCGACGCCCTCGAGGCCGAGGGCGTCGACGTCGCTCGAGTCAACGGCGTGCTCTCGCGACCGACCCTCGAGGAGGCGGGCGTCCTCGAGGCGGACCTGTACGTGCTGACCGATATCGATCAGGCGACGACGATTCCGATCGTCTGTGACCTCAACGACGACGTTCGCACGGTCGCGTACGGCGAGCGGACGGTGCCGGAGTTCGTCCGCGGGCAGCTCGATCTGGCACTCGACCCGCAGCTGATGGACGCGGCGCTGGTCGCCGAGGAGCTGGTCGGCTGACCCGTCTCCGGGGGATCGAACCGACGGCAACCAGGGTCGAAACAACACCTTACCACCAGTACAGCTGCCGTGAACTGTCTCCGTCGCGGTTTCGTGTGGATAAACTCGAGTTAAGTCCGCGGGAATTCGATATAAGACAGCTATACCGACTCCCCCGTTCAAGTGGTTCCCGACGCTATGGACGGATGGAGGTCGACGGGCAGACCCCACCAAGTGGCACTGATCTGCCAACCCGTGACTTCCAGCAACCCCACCACAGCACCCTTCCCCCACATTGCCATACCGTTATCCGCTTGATGGGTGACGCGGGTTCCCTGCACCGGCCCGCGTCACCGTTGCGTTGCTGTCGGGACACGTATCGTGTCCCAGTATGGCTCTTCGCGACCTACTCCTCGAGTCGACCGTCCCGAAGCCGCTGTAACACCGGAATCTCCTCGAGCCGTTCGTCCGAAAGTAGTTCCCAGTCGATCCCGCCGGGCTGTGAGCCACGCTCCGGTCGACGGACCGTCTCGGGTGTGATCAGCAGATCCATCGTGACGTCGTGGTCGCCGGTCGCGACCGCGTCCGCGATCAGCTGGCGGTCGTGGATCGTCGTCGCGACCGTCGTCGACTCGTCGACGAGGTCGAGCTCCCGGAGGACGGCGTACTCGAGGTCGCTGTACCCCTCACCCTTGCCGATCCGATCGCCCGAGGACGTGACGGCGACGCTGCCGGAGACGACGAGATCGATCTCCTCGACGGCTTCCGGGCCGACCTGCTGGCCATGCTCGGAGGAGCCCGAGACCGTCGTCGCCGCGTCGTAGTCCTCGAGAACGTCGGGGTCGAGCTTCAGGAAGCACCGCTCGTCGCGCAGGCGCGGGACGGCCATGTAGACGGTCTTGCCCGCCCGGAGCGCACGGCGACGAACCGGGAGCTGGGGAGCGTCGGGGTTGGCCTTGATCGCCGTTGCGGCCTCCCATTCGGGCTGGTCGGCCAGCCTGTCGGCGGCCTCCTCGGCGCCGGCGAAGTTCGGGATCCGGCCGTGGGGCGGGAACGGGAACCGGGCGACGCCGCTCTCCTCGAGATCGTCCCAGATCCGCTCGCGGATCGCCTGTTTGTCCTCGGCCATGCTACTCCTCCTGGATCTCCTTTTCGATCCCGGGGTCGGCGACCGTCGCCTCGGACCGCGCCAGCGAGACGAGATGCCCGGCCTCCGGCAGGAGGAGCTTCTCGAGTCCGAGCCGGACGGCGTCGCGGTTTCCGGGGAGACAGAACACCGGAACGCCACCGGAAACGCCCGCGAGCGTTCGAGCCGCGACGGCGTGGGAGCCGAAGGCCTCGTAGGAAAGCGTCGCGAACAGATCGTCGAACGTCGACAGCTCCTTGTCGAGCAGCGGTCGCACCGCCTCGAGGGTGATATCGTCGGGTTCGATGCTGGTCGCCCCGCTCGTGACCACCAGATCGACGTCGTCGCGATCGATCATCCGCGAGACGATCGACTGGACCTTGTCGTGGTCCGAGCCAACGTGTTCTCGCATCGGTACCTCGTGGCCGCGTTCCTCGAGGACGTCCTCGATCGTCTCGCCGGCCGCGTCGGTACTGAGCGATCGATCCGTCGCGATCGTGACGACGCCAATTCTGGGGAGTTCGTCGGCGGGCTCGGTCATCTCCATACCGGCAGTTGTGCGGGCAAGCGGTAAAGGAATCGCGGACCGTACCGAAGCCGGCCCAACTGTTATGCCGGTCGTTTCCGTCGGATGGCGTGTATGCAAGCGGTCAAAGTAACCGAGCACGGCGGGACCGACGTCATCGAGTACGGCGACTACCCCGACCCCGAGGTCGGCCGCGACGAGGTGCTGGTCGACGTCAAGGCGGGTGCGTTGAACCACCTCGACGTCTGGGTTCGCCGTGGGTTGCCGACGCTGGACCTCGAGATGCCCCACGTCCCCGGCAGCGACGCCGCGGGCGTCGTCGACGACGTCGGCGAGGACGTCACCCGGTTCGCGCCGGGCGACCGCGTCGCGGTCACCGCGGGGGTTCACTGCGGGGACTGTGAGTTCTGTCGGAGCGGGGATCCGACCCTGTGTGTCAACTTCCACCTGATCGGCGAGCACGTCCCCGGAGTCCACTCCGAGTACGCCGCGGTCCCCGAGGACAACCTCATCCCGGTCCCGGCGGACGTCGACTGGGTCACCGCGGGCTCGACGTCGCTCGTCTTCCAGACCGCCTGGCGGCTGCTGATCGACCGCGCCGACATCGAGGCCGGCGAGAAGGTCCTCGTGTTGGGGGCAAGCGGCGGCGTCGGCCACGCTGCGGTCCAGATCGCCGACTACGCGGGCGCGGAGGTGTACGCGACCGGGAGCACCGAGGCGAAGCTCCAGCACGCCCGCGACCTCGGCGCCGACCACGTCGTCAACTACGAGCAACAGAACTTCGCGGAGTGGGTCCGCAGCGAGACGGGCAACCGGGGTGTCGACGTCGTCGTCGACTACATCGGGGCGGGCACCTGGCGGGACTCGATCAAGAGCCTCGCGAAGAACGGGCGGCTGGTCACCTGCGGGGGGACCGCGGGCGGGAACCCCGAGACGGACATCCCGCGGATCTTCTGGAACCAGCTCCAGATCATCGGCTCGACGATGGGCACGCCGGGGCAGGTCGATGACGTGATGGAACTCGTCTGGGACGGCACCTTCGAGCCCGCGATCCGCGAGGTGCTCCCGATGAGCGAGACCGCCCGCGCCCACGAGATCATCGAGTCCCGAGAGGGCTTTGGCAAGGTCGCCGTTCGCCCCGACAGCGAGCTGTAGTCGGCCGACGGCCACGAACCGTGACTGCTTTGGCGGTCGGCTCGCAAGCTCCGGACGTGACATCGAGCGACGACGGCGGCTACGTTCACGACCCCTCGACGTTCGACGACGACGGGGAGACCAGCGACGACGCCGACTGGGTCGAGACGCCCGCCCACCCCGAGACGGCCGACCGGGAGTTCGACTGGCGCGGCTGGACGCTGGTCGCCGTCATCGTTTTCGCGTTCATCATCGCGCCCGGGATCATCCTGCTGTGGCCCCCGGCGACCGATTACCTGTTCGCGCTAATCGTCCTGCCGCTGATCCCTGCAGTCCTGCTTGCAGTGACGGCCGTCTGGGCGACGACCCGGCCCTGAGAACTCGGCGACACCGGTCCATCGATCGTCGCAGTCCCGCCGCATCACCACTTTCTCCGAGTTGCAACTATCGTCGAATCTTATGGTTATCCCATTGATGTTAGCTCGAATATAGTAAATATCCAGTAGCGATCGGTGGGTAAGTATGGTACGCGACACACGCCGATCGTTCGTACGGAACGCAGCTACCCTCGTTGCCGGAAGCGCCGCGCTCGGTGCCGCCGGCGCGAGCGGGGTCGCCGCGAGCGACCGCGAGTACGAGGCCGCCGTCGAGACGGCGATCCACGACCGCGTCAACGCCGTTCGCGCCGAGCACGGGCTCGACCCCCTCTCCTACCGCGAGGACCTCGCGGCGGCCGCGGCCTCCCACAGCCAGGATATGGCCGAGCGCAGCTACCTGTCACACACCTCGCCGGAGGGCGAGACGATGACCGACCGGTACGAGCGGTTCGACGTCGACTGCTGGGGACGGGCCGAGAACGTCCTGTACAACTACGCGAGCGACGAGTCACCGACGGCGGCCGCACGACGGAGCGTCGACCAGTGGATGGGAAGCGACGGCCACCGCCGGAACGTTCTCTCGACGTCCTGGACCGCCGAGGGGATCGGCGCCGCAGTCGCCGACGACGGACGGCTGTACGTGACCCAGAACTTCGGCTCGAACTGCCGCTGAGGGCCGTCGTCACTCGACAGCTCCACTCGTTTTTCGAGGCCCGGGAGCGTCACGGATGCTCACAGCGGTTCCCATCCGGACGGCCCGACGAACCGGGCGACTGCTACGCCGCCGCTAACCCGCGTTCGGACAGGCAAACGCGGTTCGGCCGACCGTAAGGCGAGTTTCGAGATCCGAAACCGTCCTCGGTACTACTCCGAACGGACGTCCCGACGCATCGCGATCTCGAACCACGGACAGAGACGGAGCTGTCGGTACCACTCGGGGTTCTGGTGGAGTCGCTCGTAGGGAACCCACAACAGGCCGGCGACCTCGTCCCTGTCGGGATCGAGCGTGCGATCCGACAGCGTCAGCTTCAGGACGGAACAGACCTCGTGTTCGACGCCCGCGTTCTCGAAGTAGCGCTTGTACTCGAAGCGGTCGGTGATCCGCAGATCGTCGTACTGGTCGGGTGTAACGCCCAGTTCCTCCTCGAGGCGCTGGCGGGTCGCCTCCTCCTGGCTCTGTCCTTGCACGGGGTGGGAGGCGACGGTGCCGTCCCAGTGAGTCCCCCAGAGGCGCTTGCCCGGCGCGCGCTGGGCCAGTAGGATGTTGTCGTCCCGGTCGAAAACGAGCGCGGTAAACGCCCGGTGGCGGATCCCGTCACCGGTGTGGGCCTCGAGGCGGTTGACGAGTTCGAGTTCGGTGTCGTCCTCGTCGACGGCGATCACGTCCTGCCGTGCGTTTTCGTGGGCGTCCTCGTCCTGTGGCGTACTCATACCGACACAATCACAGCGGCTCCTGAAACCAGTATCGTCTCCGACCGTCCGGTCTCAGCCGTGTCACTCCCCGCTGACGTCTGGATCCGGCCGGTAGCGATCGCCGACGACGACCTCGAGCGTCGTCGCGGTCGTCTCCAGCGAGAGCGTCTCCGCGGCGAGCATCTCGCCGTCGAGACTGTACTCTATCGGCTCGTCGCGCAGGCTCTCGAGGGTCAGCGACGGCACCCGGTGACGGACGATACGGCGCTCGTCGCGCTCGAACACTCTCGCGAGTGCCGCCTCGCCGACGAGGTCGGTCGTCGAGGCGTTCTCGACGATCGTCACCTCGAACAGACCGTCCTCGACGTGGGCCTGGGTGTGGCCAGTGCCGCCGAAGCGCCGACAGTTCCCGACGAGGACGAGCATCGCCTCGCCGGTCCACGTGCGACGGCTACTCCCGCCGCAGTCCTCGGGCTTCGGATCGAGCGTTGCTCGGATCGGCAGGGAGTCAAACGAGGTGATCGTTTCGAGTGTTCGGCCGACGTACGCGAGCACGCCGAACCGTCGCTTCTCGCTCGGCGTCGTCGCGGCGCTTGCTTCCGCCGTGAGGCCGCCCACACAGGAGTTGACGAACGCCCGCCCGTTCGCGGTGCCGAGATCGATCCGTCGTCGCCGACCCGTATCGATCGCCTCGAAGGCCGACTCGACGCTGTCGACGCCAACGTTCGACGCGAAGTTGTTGCCCGTTCCCGTCGGAACGACTGCCAGCGTCGTCTCCGCGAACGCGTCGGCCTCGAGGACGCCGTTGACGACCTCGTTGATCGTTCCGTCGCCGCCGGACGCGACGACGAGTTCGGCGCCGTCGGCCGCGGCCTCCCGGGCGAATCGAACCGCATCCCCCTCCTGTTCGGTGATTCGAACCACAAAGTCTCGCTCGCGGGCGAGCGCACGGACCTGATCGACGTGGTCTTCGGTTCCGCTTGCCGGGTTACAGACGACGACGTGCTTCGCGTCAGGCGCTGTGTCCGGTCCGCTCGTCCGTCCGACTCGCTCGGCGTCTCCGTTCATACGTGGCGCTATGAGTCAGAAGATCAAAACGGCCAGTTCACGTTTCCCTAGATATGTTCGCTGTCGACCTCCACGCTCACACGCGGTTCTTCCACGGCCATCGCCGTCTCGGGGATCGGTTCGACCCCTACGGGTTCCGGCTGCTCGCACGAGCGATCGACGTCCGCGGACTCGACGGCGTCGCCACGACGAACCACGACTACTACACGCCGTTTTCGTCCGCGCGCGTGACGGTGATCCCCGGAATCGAGGTGTCGACGACCCGCGGGCACGTCCTCGTTGTCGGCCCCGATCCGCCGGCCGAGACGGTGCCGGGTGAGTACACGCCCGCGGAGGTCGTCGAGCTGGCCCACGACCGGGGCTGTGCGGCGATCGTCGCTCACCCCTACCGCGACAGCACGATCAGGGAACTCGATGAGTTGCCGTTCGACGCGATCGAGATCAACGGCAAACACCCCCGGACCGAGCGACTGGTCCAGCAACTGGCCGAACGCCACGAGCTGCCCCTGGTCGGGGGCAGCGACGCCCACTACCCCTTCGAGGCGGGGCGGGCGTACACGCGGATCGACGCCGCCGAGCTCACACCCGAGGCGGTCGTCGAGGCGATCCGGGACGGCCGGGTCGAGCCTCGAGTCGCAACTGGACGGTCCGACCGCGCGCTGCGGCGGCTCTACCGCACGATTCATGCCCGGAAACATCCCGACGGACTGCTGTCGGATCCGTCCCCCGGCGTGGGCGACCCTCCGGAGCCCGACGATCCATGACCGCCGTCAACCGAGCTGCTCGTCCAGAATCAGCCGCGTCTGGGTGCTGACGACCTCTTCCTGGTCGCGAGCCTGCGTGATGAGGTCGTTGACCCCGCGGGTGTCGGCGGCGTCGACGACCAGTACGATGTCTTGCTCGCCCGAGACCATCCAGACGAAATCGACCTCCTCCCACTCGGCCATCCGTTCCGAGACGACCTTGGTGTCGACGTCGACGGCGACGCTGACCTCGATCATCGCCTTGACGTTGCCCGTATGGGTCGATATCGTAAACCGCTCGATCACCCCCTCCTCCATCATCCGTTCGACGCGGTTTCGTACCGTTCCCTCGCTCGTCCCGACCTCGTCGGCGATCTCGGTGTACGGCGTCCGGGCGTCCCGCCGCAGCGTATCGAGGATCTGTCGGTCCAGCTCGTCCATGAGATGCGTGAGTACCACCGACCCGCACTTACCGATTACGAAATTCGTAACTGAGTTTCGAAGGCAACACTTATGACCCGTTATCCAATACGTAGTTCGTAATGACAGCTGCCTACGTTGCGCTGGAGGGTGGCCACGTGATCGAGGGCCGTGGTCGCGCTCCGGGAACGGCCCGTGGCGAACTGGTTTTCACGACGGCCTACACCGGCTACGAGGAGAGTCTGACCGATCCGTCCTACGAGGAGCAGGTCCTTACCTTCTCGTACCCGCTGATCGGAAACTACGGCGTCCGCGAGGAGCGGTTCGAGGACGACCGCGTTCACCCCCGCGCCGTCCTCTCCCGAGAGCTCACCGAGGACGTCGCCGACTGGCTCGAGAGCGAGGGCGTTCCCGCCATGGACCACCTCGACACCCGTGAGGTCGTCACCGACATCCGCGACGAGGGCGCAATGAAGTGCGGCATCGCCGTCGGCGAGGACGTCTCCGAGGAGGACGCCCTGGCCGAACTGGAGGCCTGCAAGGAGATGAGCGAGCACACCGAGATCGGCGCCCAGGTCAGCGTCGACGAGCCCGAGGTCCACGGCGCCGGCAACGACGGCGCGACCGTCACGCTGATCGACTGCGGTGCGAAGGGCTCGATCGTCAGCTCGCTGGTCGAGCGCGACGCCGAGGTCCACGTCCTGCCCTACGACGCCGGCGTCGAGGACGTCGCGGCCGTCGACCCCGACGTCCTGTTCATCTCGAACGGCCCGGGTGATCCGGTCAACTTCGAGCCGACCATCGAACTCGTCGAGGAGTACGTCGGCGAGGCACCGATCGCCGGCATCTGTCTCGGCCAGCAGATCGTCGCCGAGGCGCTCGGCGGCAGCACCGAGAAGATGGCCTTCGGCCACCGCGGCGTCAACCAGCCCGTGCTCGATCTCGACTCGGGTCGCGTTGTTATGACGACCCAGAACCACGGCTACGCTGTCGCGGAGCCGGGCGAGCACCTCGAGGTCACGCAGATCAACGTCAACGACGACACGCCCGAGGGGCTCGACGGGATCGAACACGACATCCTCACCCGCCAGTACCACCCCGAAGCCAACCCCGGCCCCGAGGACACCCTCGACTTCTTCGACGACGTCCTCGCGATGGCCGGCGACCGAAGCCAGCGAGCCGTTCCCGCGGACGACTGAGACACGTCGTTTCGCCCGTCGGGATTCGAACCCGGAACGTTGAACAGCTCCGGGCCCGGGGATTCGACCGATGGAGCGTCCGCTCGGCCTTGCGAGTTTCGTCCACCAGCGCCGTCTCGAGCACGCGCTGACGGTCGTCGGCGCCGTGATCGTCTTCTGGCTCGCGTACTTCGGTGCTGTCGGCGCGGTCTACGGCGAGCTCTCGGTGCTGGCACCCGCGACGAGCGTCGACCAACAGCGGGTCGGCGGCGTCGCCGGCTCGATCGCCGTCTGGACCTACTTCGGGATCGCGTTCATCCGTGGCTACGGCGGGCCCGTCCTGAACGCCGTCGCCTACCCTCTCGCGATCGTCCTGCTCGCTCCCTTCCTCGGTCGGTGGCTCCTGTTCGGTCCCGACCTCGCCGGCCTGACCGCTCGGTTCGTCGGCGTCTTCGTCCTCGAGCCGCTTCTCACCGCCGCGCTGATCGTGTTCCCCGGGCTCGGGGCATTCGTGACCGTACTGGCTGTCTGGGCGGCAGTGCTCGACGACACGGACCGACGGGCGTGGGAACGCCGCCACCTCCCCGAGGCGTTCCGCGAGGCGTTCGTCGACGAGGAGCGCTCCCGCGACCGATGACCGCAAGAGACCGGCTCCGACTCGCGAACACCCGCTCGCGCTGCTGGGAGAGGCTACTTGTCGCTGCGCGAGGACGGTGCGGATAGTTGCCATGCCGGCAGATCGTCTGCTCGTTCCCGTCGCCAACCCCGAAACCGCGGATCGCCTGCTCGATACCGCGATCGATATCGCGACCGATCGCGACCTCGAGATCCTCGTCCTCTCGGTCGTCACCGTTCCGATGCAGGTCCCCCTCGGGGAGGCACGACGCCGGTTCGACGTCGACGATCAGAAGGACCTGGTCAACGAGGCCGTCGAGCGAACCCGGAGCGACGGCGTTTCCGCGACGGGTCGGATCCAGTTTGGCCGGAGCGTCGCCGAGAGCGTCCGCGGGGTTGCCGACGCCGAGGACGTCGCGACGATCCTGCTTGGCTGGCGCGGTCGCCCCCGCCGACGGGACGTCGTCCTGGGGAGCCACATCGACGACGTCCTGGCGGACGCGCCGTGTGACGTCCTCGTCAAGCGTATCGATCGGGATCGCCACGCCGTCGCCTCCGTCCTCGTCCCCGTCGCCGGCGGCCCCAACACGGCGTTCGCCGCCGAAACCGCGGGTTCGCTGGCCCGCGCCCACGACGCCCGGATCGAACTCGTCACCGTCGTCCCCGACCGCGAGGAGGAGACCGTCGCCGAGGCGAGGACGCTGCTCGATCGCACCGCGCCCGCGCTGGGTGCCGTCGAATCGGTCACACAGAACGTCCTCGAGGGGTCGGTCGTCGAGACGATCGTCGACCGCTCGGGCGAGCACGACGTGACCGTCGTCGGCGCGGCCGAGGGCGGGTTTCTCCGCCGGGCGCTGGTCGGAGACGTCCCCGAGGCGATCGCTCGCGACGCCGAAGGCGCGGTGTTGATGGCCAAGCGAACGCAGGCCGTTCCGGAGGCGCTGTGGCGGCGGCTGCGGGATCGGCTCCGCTGAGGGAACTCGCGGTTCGGATCCGGACACAGTTCGACCGAACGGTGTCAACGACGACACGACACGAAAACGAAGGTGAGGAAGTGCGGAAGCGTGAGCTGACTCCGTGTGGAGATATCCAATCCGTCTCACGGGCGCAGAGGGCGCCGATGGGACGGACTGTCCGTCAGCCAGCCTCGAAATCGGGGAGTCGAACGTATCGCTCCGACTCTCGTGTTGGAAGTCCTCGATTGGAACGTCAGTGGCGGGGGCTTCCGTGTGGGCCCACCAAGTGCGAGAGCCGACCGACAAACCCACGAGTGAACCCCTGGGTAGCCGACCCTCCGCGTCCGCTGTTCTTCTCAAGTTCGTCTCTCCCCCGTGACGATCGGGTGCCAAAATGAAAGCTGAGGAACATCTTCCCAAAGTCCGCCCGATGTCCACGAGCCTGGGAGAGATGTTCCTCACAAGCTTGTTATCTTCCTCTTATATAATTTAGCTCAGTGAGTGACAAACGTTTTAATTCGGGGGTAGTATTCAGCCGCGAGTCTGAGCTGACTGGATTGCTCGCTAAGTTCCTCTTGAGGACTCGATATCGTCGGGACAATCGCGCTCCGTACTCCTGATAGCGTTACCAGCAGCGCTTACAATTCCTCTATCATCTATCAATTTCTCGCACGAAGAATAGAAAGTATGTTCAACAACGGAAATTACATATTTATACCACGTTAGGAAAACTCTATCTACGAAGAAGACACAGTCGAATGCTGATGGGCCTTATAGGGAAAGCGGAAGTAGGTCCACCGCCGGGACAGGCTGCTCTGGAACGCGTTCCTGAGATGGAACTGCTTTTCGAAGACATCCGTTCGAAAGGTGACGAACCGTGGAAGATTATCGTCTGGGCAACGGGAGGCGATTTTAAAAAGTTTGAAAACGCGCTCGCTGCGGATCCGACAATCGATAGCTATGATTCCCTAACCGAATTGCCGGAGAAACGTCTCTATCGGCTAAAGCTGTCGGATGAGGGGCAGCGCCAAACAGTCCATTCAGTTTCAGTAGAACACGACATAACGCTTATTAGTATTACTGCGACGGCTGAACGGGAAGAGGTTTTAGCTCGATTTCCATCACGCGATGCCATTGTGCGGTTGCGAGAGGCCTGTCTCGAACGAGATCGCCGATTCGAATTACTCAACCTCTACGAAGAAAAACCGTCGGAAAGTGACGGAGGATTTGAAAGCCGATACGGTATTACGTCCGGGCAAAAGGAGGCTCTTCTTACTGCCCTCGAGAAAGGGTATTTCCATATACCGAGGGAGACAACGATGGATGAGGTCGCCGAGGAACTCGGTATCTCTACATCTGCTCTGTCAACTCGTCTTCGGCGTGGACAGCAAACACTGCTTCTTCAGACGTTGGCCCAAGAAGGGTCTATATAAACACCGAAGAGGGTGAGGCCCGCGAAATACGGACGACCACGGTCGACTATCAAGTGATGACAACGGGATTGGTAGAGCACAACCAAAGTACGCCAGTAATCGCTGTAATCGAAGCCGTAGCAGGAGCAACCGACAGTGACCCACTGAACCTCCCGCCACTATACGAATCCGTGGATCCAGACGCATTGAATACGCTTTTTAATGGATCCGAAACAGGCACCCAAGTGGCGTTCGAATACGCAGGTTTGGAGGTGGTCGTACAGGGGGAAGAGGTGGAAGTAGAACCACTTCAGGGAGAGCTCTGATTCAGGTGTTCGACTTCAACACAGAGCTGGTGGAAATTTGTTGGCTTTTCAGCCTTACTGATTGAGCTACCCACCGCTAAAGCGGTGAGACTCAGCGTGGACTCCCGTTCTGGCCTCAGCTGAGCCAGGAAAGTAGCCTCCGTTCACGTTCAGCATCCCGCTGTTCAAACGCTCTCGTTCGCGCGGCCCGCGTCTCCAGTTCCGCGCCCGCGCAAAAACCTAGCCCCGTTCGCGGCTGCTAATCGTGGCGGAAACTGCGCTGGCCGGTAAACGCCATCGCGGCATCCACCTTTTTCGACTCGGGCTCCCT
>JGI2924J29684_1078505_pt1 | contig 59126 bp, 61 predicted proteins | sample BenlonsequencITS_FD_29684 | JGI IMG/M metagenome (IMG submission 29684) | reverse complement strand
GTACCATTTTCGCGGTTTCTCTCTTTCATAACTAGTAAACGGTACGCAGAAATACAAAGACTTAATCTCAAGAAATACATTTTGCCATCGAATCTACGAAAACTCGGTAGCGCTTAGAAAGTTTCGCACTTTTAGATTTGGTCCTCAAGTGGATCTCTCTCATGATCCTTTCCATTGGATTATTGGTCCTGATCCTTCTCCAGTGCCGCTACTCCTCTTAAAAGTGCTGAGTTCCGCATAATAGGGCGCTCTTTGTGGACAAGGCTTATTATAGAATGTCTTCATTATAATTTTGTCAGACGAAGCTGGCAAGATTGTGATTAAAATGTAATAATCTGGAATCGGTTGCTTGACTGAAACCATAAGAACAAACACCACAGGAGAAAAAGAAGAACATGCAAAAGGGCCGAATCAAAAAGTTCTTTGTAAGTGCTTTTATCTTGGCAGCGGGAATTAGCAGTGGTTTTGCAGAAACATATTGCAATACGCTGCTTGCATGGAATGACGTGCAAAATAGCCACTATGGTACATACACAAAAGATGACACAACGCAGATTGTGACCGACAAAAATCTAAATGTCCGTAGCGGCCCCGATACCAATTATGAAAAATTGTTTCAGCTGAATGCCGGCAACAAAGTAGTGGTACTTGAAAAGACCGATGCAACATTCAAGGCGGAAGGTGCCGTTGCTTATTGGTATAAGATTGAATGTGATAAAGGCTCCGGTTATTTATGTGCGCGTTGGCTGAGTAATAACTGGGCGCAGGGAGACATTGACGGAGACGGAGACGGAGAAAACGAATATCTTGCTGTTCAATTTTTTAATAACATTCCACCTGAGTGCGACCACCCCGAAGACGATGGTTATTCATGTTGGATTAGCAGCTGCATGTATATTGATGATGAGGTGGTAAGCATTCAAAAAGAAGTCCCCGTAGATAAAGAACGCAGTGATGAAATCCTTGGTCTTGACGGATTTTACGTCGTTGAAAATGCCGGCCTTAATCCCGCCGTTTCTGTTATTGCCGTTATGAGCTCGGCACACTACGGTGCAGGTTTCTATCAAGAAATCCAATTGTATTATTATAAACCAGAATCAAAAACTTTTGAGAAAATAACACAGTTTCATGGCGGCTGGGAAGGATATGACGGTAATTATGCCACAGTATATTTTCCGAGCGGTAGGTTGGAACTCTTTTCTGAACCGGTTACATGTATAAGCTCCGAACATGGAGAGAGAAATCATCTACTGATTAATAAACGTCATTTTAAGGGAGGCTTGCAGGATGTGCCGTCTCCGTCAGACAATGATGAAAATGAAGACTGGATTTGGAACGGTGAAGTGTTCCTTAGAAACGAGAGATAGTATGTACGTTTCATGCATACCTGTGAATCACATATACTAGCACTATCCGGTAAGCAGCGGAAAGAGGCTCACCGCTCGATCTTCGGGAGAGCATCCCCTACCCCTGTCATGGATCAACGGAAAACCAGGTTATGAGAGTTATGAGATACCGTGGCCGTTTACAGCCTGACCGGAGAAGAACACCGCGCTGTCGGACCAATTCGGGGACTTCATCACCGCTGAACATGGAATTACTGGGTTATACCGGTAAGCGGATGGCCTACCATAACATTGGCTTTTACCTGTAGGAAAATGCCAAAAGCAAGAATAATGCATCCTAAAATCACGATAAGGAATTTGATGATATACGATGGTAAAATCATTCTTTCAAATATTCTTATTCCGAGATCGATGAAGACACCAAAAGTTGGCCAGCAAGGATTTGTGCTAAGATACTCATCTTAAATTCTCTACCCAGGATTATTATCTCAAACAGCAAAAATATTACCACTTACGTGACCAGAATAAGACCGCAAAAGGAAAGATATGCCTTGAAAGCAAAGGGATAGTATTTTTTTATATTCTTTTCTTTACAATTTAAGCCTATTTTTTATGTTTTTTATTGGTTTTAGAATTTTCTCTCTATGCTCGCTTAACCTTTTGTTCAGCAACAAGCCACTTTCACCATTAAACGGGAGTAAAAAATGGGTCCGGTTTTTGATACCTTGTTCAAAACGGTCGCGTAGTTCGATCTTCAATCTCTCATACTCTACGTGCCACTTATGGCCGCTAGCAATAACCGACATCTTGATTCGATTTGCAAGGTTGAATGATACAACTACATCAACACCGAAAACGCCAAAAAAGATTCCCACAAAGAAGACTAAATCATAACGGATTAATAGTGAAACGATATTTTCTTTTAGTACAGGATAAATAAGATAGTAAAAAAATGTTCCGATAAGGGTCCAGAGGAAACTATAAAAGGGGCAAACAAGCCCCATTATATTTAGTTTTTTTTGTCTGTAATCCCACAATCGAATCTTAAAGAAATTTAAGAAAAAGAGTCCTGTGAAAAACTCAAGTGTAGTAAGAGATAACAGGAAAATAGGAATCAGGTATACAATGTCGATCTTCAAAGAAGATAGGAAATAGAGAACAATTGTACCAAAACCATATAAGGGAAGCCAGGGGCCGTTAAGAAAACCCGGATTTATCCATCTTTTGGCTAAACCAAAATATCTTCGCCACAATAGCTCTATGCACCAACCGAAAATTGTTCCGCACATAAATAAGAATGTCAGCTTTATAGTAAATTCCATAGGCTACTTTAATCTGTGGAAAGGAAAAAGTAAATAACGAGGTTTTATCCTATTACCAGAGAGTGCTGCGTAGATGAGAGCCTCACCATTGTTACCCAATTATGTAATCCAATCCGGCAAAATTTCTTCGATCTCAATCTCAAAGGGCCGCCAGAAGACTTCCACCTTTGTCCAAATCCCAGCCTCATCGCCTTCTCTATCTCCCCATACTTCATAACGCGAAACAATTTCTCCAGCTGGACGCGAATAGGTTATTTTCCCATGCGTCGTAATATTTGCAGAGTGGCTTGATTCTACGTTTGGCCGATATGATACTATTCTCCATCCATCGGGTGGCGTATAAGCAGCAGCCCAATCGCTCCATCCTTCAACTTCTGTCCAGTCACTTCTTTCTTCTCTAGCATGCATATAAACACGAGTTTGAATTGTATTTTCATATAATCGACTTTGAGCCTTGCAGACAACACTCATGTGTTTATCACTTTTGGTATTAAAATCCTTATCCCCCCTCCTTACTTTGGGAGGCATATAGCTAGTACGACCTATATCAACCCGCTCACTTGTACGATTGGGTTGCCAAGGCAATACAACAGCCTCTGGTAATAGTCCAGGGTAATCCGTCCATGTAGTGCAGAGTTTTACAACACGTTTTTCATAAAGTGTCTTTGCGATATCTCTAAGATTTATTGTAATTTGATAATGTGTTGTTCTAGCAATATAGTTTTCATCAATTTGAGTTACGGTACCATCTGTTGAAAGCATTTCAAATTCCAACAATGAACCAGCAGAATCCTTTTTATCCATGTCATAACCGGACAAAGTAATCGTTCCCCATCCATCCGGATTTGCTTTTAGATCAATAGCATCTGGGGTCATTTGACAAAAAGCTGGTGCCAATGGTGGTAGCGTAGTTCCTCTTAGCTGAGCTTTGAGTTGTTGAAGTGATCGAATGGCTCGATCGCCTAAAAAATCAACATTACATCGAAATTCTATACCTGCTTCAGCTATACTACGAGAAGCAAGCTGCTGAGCATCTTGTCGGATAGTGTTGGATATGTCCTTGGGAAGGTTCGCTGCAACACGCTGTAAAACAGTTTGCCAAGATGCGGACTCAGATGTTATATCTTCTATCCCGCGATCAATAACACTTATGGCTTCATCTATTGAATCACAACTACCACAACTTGTAAGCAAAGCCACTGAAAGACCTATAAGGAAAATGGTTTTAATACCTTTTAGCAAACTTTTGTGCTCAAAGTCATTCCTACACTTTCCTATCACGGCTTTTACGTCTTGCATCTCATGAACCTCCATATTACGTTTCTCTAACCTATCAACCTCCCTGGTAAAAGAATTTAGCAGTAACTAAATCATTTCTTTTTTGTGTGCAGTTTGCAAATTTTCTTTAAAGATTAATCGTTTAACAGAGGAAATAAAACTCTAACTTTCAGGATTAATACTGATAATATCCTTTGCTGCTATAATAGATTGCTGGACAGAGTCTTCTCCTGATCTTATTTCCGCTACCAGTTATTTTTGCTGAAACACCGGGACTCGGGGCTATGGTTCGTATGGGGGAAACGATCCCCCATACGGCTATGATCAGATCTTTTCGACCCGAACCGAAATAGAACCGCCCATTTTTTTCAAGGGGGAAACATCTCCCTTTAGCATTCCAAAAGGGTTTCCCTCCGAAGCCATTCTGGGCTCGTTGCCATGGCTCACGGGAGTGGGACCGAAAAAGATGCAAAACGCCGATCCCGAAGGCCAGTACGCTAATTCTCCAACTTTCATTTCGTCGGTCGCATCATCGGCCAGGGGAAATCTCGCACCAATGGAACCATAGTATTCATCTCCCCATCGACTCATACGAATAATCAACGGGAGCATTTCTGCGATTTTCCGGCCAGTCGGATTATCATACAACCGTCCGGAAAATTCTTCATTTTCGATAATAAGTTTAATTTCCATCTTTACCTCTCATATTCACTCGATTTTGATTGCTTCAAATGAAGTTAATGTATCAAGATAAAAGTAAATTTTATTTCCTTTTAATTCATAGTTACATTCTTTTCCCGTGAGCATGCTTTTAACCGAACTCGGTTCTTTACTGCAAGGAACGGCTACATATATATCGTGCAAATCGACCGGCTCGAAATACGAATTATTGAAGTAGCCGGTTCCATTGATAAGATGTACATAGCTTGCAGAATCATCCTTTTTTTTGTTCCACGTTATCTCTACTGCCGGCGGTGCATTGCTCTCCACAGGCTCGTATCCCAAGGTATTTTCGAGCAGGTCAGCCATAAAGTTATCCATGCTCGGGAATCCAAAGCGCTGGAATTCATCTCCGGGATACCAGGGGATATATACAGCCCTACCCTTGCCGTAATTATTGATGGTAAAAGCAGGATAGTCGGTTATGTTTGTATGGTACGCATTCTCGGGAGGAGCAAACCGATGAGGAGGGATCAGCCTCATATGTTTTTTAACACTATCATTGTAATCGGCATATATGTAAGTATTATGCAAATACACATAATCGGTCTGACCAAAGCGGGGAAACCCTTTTTTGGATGAGAACGAAAAATAGGCCGAAAGTATATCATTGGTGATTTTACCGATACGCCTGATTCCCAAAGATGTAAGGGCCGAGCCTGAACGCCGGTTATTGCTCTTGTCGAAGAAACCGGTAGTACCGACACACACTACAGTTCCTCCGCTCTGGACAAACTGATCCATCTTTTCAGCCGTCTTTTCGTCAAGCTGATTAACATCAGGAAAGATCAAAAGGCTGTATGTATCGAGAGAACGTTGATCCAGCACCTGGTCTTCGATGCAATCAAAAACGTGGTGATGCTCACTCAATATATTGAACCATCCGATATATTCGTCCAGTTTTTTCATGGACAGAAAACTATGGAGCCCTCCGATAGGTTTGATAAGCGCTATCCGCGCATTTGTTTCAATATCAACATAATCGTCTTCATTATCCTCATGATATTTAAACATGCGCTGAACTTCGGTATACCCCGATTTGTCTCCGTGTGTATCAAGCCGACCAACCATATAATAGTCCGATGTACCACCATTGGCCAGCGACTGCGCAATTCTCAATCCTTGTTGATATGGCGACACAGACGAATGACGGTAGATCATATCGATAAAATCTACACTGGTTACCGACGCGATCCTTTCGGGATACGACGTCTTCTCCGTTTTTATGATCTCAGAGGCTTTATAATGGTAATTTTGCTTTGGGTTCTCCAAAAACGTACCAGCTTCTCCGCGGAGCATATCTCGACGGGGAGCAAAACAGAGATCAGGCTTTTCTTCCGCAACCATCTCTTTGATATGTTCATAGTACGCTTCGGTAGTCTTCTGCTGAAAAACCATGTATTGCTGAAAAATCGGATCATTTTCATTTTCTTCAACGGGAAGTTTTTTCCCGAACATCTCATGGAAACGTCTCTGGCAGTTTTCGCACTGGCAAATGCCCTGCCAGCCATGGGTATAATCATAGGCGACAAAATAACCACCCATATTCATGAAAATGCCATCAGGATTAAGCTCACGGATGATTTCACGCATGATGCTGATTGCATGTCTCTGTTGATATTCACTATTAAAGCATACATGGATGTTTCCATAGTAATCGATGATTTTTCCTTTTGGACTTACATATGCCCAATCGGGATGATGTTCGTAAATAGGAGTGCGTACTTTTGAGAAATCCACCCGACTAAACACCCGTATTCCTTCGCTCTGGCATGCCCTGATGATCTCTTTCAGGCTATCTCCGGTCAGGTACTCATTCTTAAAATGAAAAGGGAATTTTGTGTCATAGCTGGCGACAATACCACCGGTATTAATGATAGCGGCATTGGCATGAAACGCCTTCATGTCGGCAACATATTGCTTTGCGCTGATGTCACGCATATCAATTTCACGCATATTCGTCTGCACGATTCGCCACGGACGGTCTTGCCACCAAAATTTTGAATTCATTTTACAACTCCTCTTCTGATTCTTTATAAGATTGCCAAGCCTTCGACATTAAGCGCCTTGGCGCATTGATTCAGCTTATCAAACAACTCACCCGATATATCAATGGAAGCCGATCGCTCAAATTCAACCTTGTTTTTGTAGGAGTGTTGCCCTGGGATATGAATACTCGGGGCCCGCGCATCAATCCTGTCTATGAGATCGGAACTGCGGCCGATATAGCTGTCCATATCCATAAGTGCATCCGCTTTAATGGCAACGGCAGTATGGGAGCTAGACTTCCACGCCATATCGGGGCCCTCCTGCTCATCAAGTACAGGCCCCTGTGAAAAAACTCCAGTCAGGAGTTCGCATAGAATGGCAAGCCCAAACCCTTTATGTCCGCCGATAGGATACTTCGTACCACGTAAAAGTTGTTCGGCGTCAGAGGTAGGCCTTCCGTCGGGGCCCACTCCCCACCATTCGGGGACAGGTTGCCCCCCTTTCGCCCTGCGAAGAAGCTGTTCCCCCGATGCATACGCAAGACAAATATCCAGAATCACCGGCCATTCACGCTTCGTTGGAAACGCGAAACCGACCGGCGACTGACCTATCACCTTTCCATCCGTTCCGGGAACTCCCATTGAAGGAGGCCCCTTCGCAATGACTATACCAATACATCCACGCTCCGTAGCCTGCGTCGTATAGGGCGAGCTTGCAAGGTAGTGGTTGGAATTGCGGACCGTGGAGAACCCTATACCGTGGTCCTGCGCAAGAGAGACGGCCCGTTCCATCAGAAATGTATTGATAAGTTCTCCAAGGCCGTTGTCACCGTCCCAGCTTTCCATACATCCATAGGAAGCAAGTAATGAAAATTCGGGATTGACGGTGATCTTTCCGCTCATCAGCCGTTCGACACGACTCGGGAAATTATGGATATCGTGGTGTCCGACACCACGTTTTGTGATCTCTATGTATATATCCACGACGGTCTCAATGTTTGATTCCGTCATTCCTAATTTTTTTAGGATATTATGCATAAAGACTTTTAACTCATTAAATTTTACCGTATACATTGGCATCTCTTTTCCGATTAACATGCTTAGATTTAAATCAACTTGACCAAAAGCATGTCCCAGGCATCCAGCCGTTCGAGATTCACTTTCAGCAAATCCCCGTCAATATTGAAGTCGACTCCACACTGGGCTATCTTTGAGACCACGGCTTTGACCTTTCGACCGCCAAGCTTGATTTCAGCTCTGATATTGTAGCAAGGGATAGTGTCCTGTAGCGGGCGTTGTCCAATACCGTTCACCAAGTGGAGCATCAGTCTGTCTTCTTTGCCGAAGACCGACATGATGACTCTCTTGGGAGCGTCAAGTCTGATCATTTTGTCGTCACCGAGCATATATTCCACATAGCCACGAATCATCGTGAACATATCGTCCAGTGCATATTCCCTGATAAGCCTGCTCGGCTCATAGGAAATAAACATAACCTTCCCCTTTTTGTAGTTGCTTACCATGCACAAGGGTATGTTTGTATGAGAAACAGGCAAAGACGCCCGCTCAGGGGGCATACCGGCGGTAGCGACACTCGCAAAGGGCGGTACCCACGTCACAAGGATATCTGTTTCCTCACCGGGCTCACAGAAACCGACCTTGCCACGGAGAGGTATCAGGCCAGCGTCGCCTAATGTATTCTGAATCTCCTTCCCCGCCGGCTCGATTTGAAGATACGTGGCTTCCAGGTCCTCGCTGGAAACAATCGTGTCTTTGGTCCCAAGTAGCCCTTTTACTTCGGCCAGTTCCGTGTCAGTCGTACCCTCTATGATCAACCTTCCGCCGTTTGCCACATATCTTTCAAAAATAGATTTTGAGCCCTCCGGATATTTGAACTGTTTCGGTATAATCACCACGGGATATTCCCTGATGCGGTCGTAGTCGAGTTGGTAGTGCGCAAGCATATCGAAATCGATGTGTGCACACATCAAGGCCTCGGCCCAGCCTTGTACGTAGATTCCGCCGTCGCTGAGGAGCATGACGTCGCATACACTTTTTGCGCCATTCATATCGTCCACGATTTTCTCGGTCATCCGATTGAATGTTTCGATCGTGCGTAACATGCGTTTATCGGAGATCGTATCGGTAAAGCCGGTAAATGTTGTCCAGTACGTTCCCCCATTCGCAGGGATCTGAGCAGCCCAATACAGAAACTCGGCCTCCGGCATGCATGCGTGCCTCCAGTCCATTCCGGGACAGGTATGAATAATCCCGACCGGCGGCGGAAAGTCCTCGACCGTGCGGCCCATTTTCATGCGCAATGAAGGCGTATTCCATTCCGGAAGCTTATGAACCCCCAATGAGAGCACATCCTGCGCCTCGGTACATAGGGTGTTCCCTTCTTCGCCCATGTTTTCAAGATTATCCGCAGGGAGTGTGAAACCAATGCCAATATCCAGATCAAAAGGCCAGTAATAACGGAGGTAGGGCATATCGGGTTTCATTTTCAAAAGGGTATCTTTTAATGCATGGTGGGTGATTTTCGCCTGAGATGTAAGCCAGTCCGGCTCCAGTAAGGACTTATCATCCGGCATCGGCTTACCGTATTTCTCCATGTAATTCTTTTTGCATACATCGCACCAACACCCGGGGCCAGAGGCCCCCATCATGATAAATGCACCGTCCAAATCGTATGTTTTGAAGGCCTCCGTGATAACACGCAGACCATTCTCATTACTGAACCCGCTGTTGGGACAAGATCGATACAATGTATGCCACAGTCCCGGGCGGTCGTCACCCAAAGTAACGGGAGACCCGTCAGGACGCCTTGCCGCCCATTGCGGCTTTTGATAATACACATCCTCCTCCATGCAGGAAAATGTGGCACGTGCAAGCACCTTTATATCGCGTGCATGGCATTCATCGACGATTTCTTTCAGTATATCCCTATCCTCAGGCAAGAATTGATTGACCGTACAATGCTGAATTGATGTGCGATACCACACAACACTGTCCGCAACATTGATGACAACAGTATCGCCTCCCATTTCCACAGTCTCCCGGGCAATCCGTGCCGCATCCATGAGTGGTGTATCTTTTATCTGAAGATTGTACTGGACAATTCTTAATTGCTTATGCCACCATTTCTTTGTCATACATCGCTACCTCCATGTCAGATTTCAGGCTTTTATCAAGTTGTATATTCGTAGGTTCGTTTGGCGATTCCCAATTCTTCGTCGGTAGGAATTACACAGATCTTTACCGACGAGGTGCTTCCTGATAGGTCCATGGATCCACGGCACATCCTGTTTTTCTGTTCGTCAAGGGCCACACCCAGCACAGATAGTTTCCTGCAGACTTCTCTTCGGACCATATCGGATTTTTCACCGATTCCACCGGTGAACACGAGGTAGTCAAGACCACCCAAATCAACATAAAACGCACCTATGTAATGCACTATCCCGCTGATGAAGACATCGATCGCAAGCCGCGCCCGGGAGTTGCCCTTTTCAGCCGCTTTTTCTATGTATCGTAGGTCGTTGCTGATACCCGAAATACCAAGGAGCCCCCCCCGTTTCTGAAATCCATCTCTGATTTCATCATCGGAAAGCCCTTCATGGGCCAGGAACTCATACAGGTCGCAATCCATATCCCCCACTCGGTTCGCATGAATCAAACCTGATTGCAGCGACATGCCAAAACTCGTATCCACGCTTTTCCCATCTTGTATGGCGCAAACGGATGAACTCCCACCCAAATGACACGATATGGCGCGATAACCAGTCGAGCAGTCCTCATTCAACTTGTCCGCTATATATGCGTGGGACGCACCGTGATATCCAAGCCGCTGTACACCATATTTTTCATACCACTCGTACGGAACCCCATAGAGGCGCCGTTCAAGGGGTATATTCTGATGGAATCCGGACTCAAACGTCCCTACAAACAACACGCGAGGCAAGACTTCCCGCATTGCGCTGATGGTCTCCAGATAAGCGGTATTATGGAGCTTTGCCAGTACCAGCCATTCCCTCATACCGTCCATTACCTCATCGGTAAGCTCATGGACCCCAAAATGATTTTTGGACAATGTCGCCTTGTAGCCGACCCGATCAATTTCTCCTATTGAGGAAATCACACCGTTTTCCGTATCGGTCAAGTATTCGAGGAAGGTATTGATCCCCGTTCTGTAATCGGGTATATTCACCTTTTCCCGGTTGATCTCGTGACTATTTCGGAAGTTCTTAAACTGAAATACTGCATCGTCGACACTACCAACGCGCTCAACTTTACTCTGTGCCAAAAGACGACATTCAGGCATCGCATACAACTTAAATTTCAGCGAAGTACTGCCGACATTACAGACCAGGATCTTCATTTTTCCTCCTTGTACGAAATGAGCAATCAGATTGATTATTTGCTCAATATATTGTATCCCCGGCGACCTTCTCGTAATACTTTGCTATCGCACTATGATCGCACTGTCCAAGCCCATCGGCACGTAACGTCTGCATCATTTCCATAACCTGCACGGTCAGCGGTAAGGGGGCTCCCTTTGCATGAGCCGTTTCAATCGCGTTGTTCAGATCCTTTATGTGCAGGTCTATTTTGAAACCCGGATTTGTGTTATTTTCCAGCATCATCGGGCCTTTTGCATTCATAACGGTACTACCGGCGAGTCCCCCCTTGATCGCCTGGAACACGGTATTCGGATCTACTCCGGCGCGCTTTGCCAGCATAAAAGCCTCCGATACGGCGGCAATATTAACGGCAACAATAACCTGGTTGGCGAGTTTTGTCGTATTACCGGCTCCTGCCCCACCACAATACACGACATCGGATCCCATAAGGGTAAGGATACCCTTGCATTCATCAAATAAATCTTTATCCCCCCCGCACATAATCGATAGAGTACCGTCGACGGCCTTTGGTTCCCCACCGCTAACCGGTGCTTCCAACATTCGCACACCTTTTTCCGCGCAGGATGCCGCAATCTCCTGTGACGCCAACGGATCGATCGAGCTCATGTCGATAACGATCAATCCCTGTTTTGAACCACTCAGTACTCCATCTTCACCGCATACGACGGTTTTTACATGTGGAGAATTCGGAAGCATCGTGATCACGAGGGGGCATTTCCCAGCCACGTCCGCCGGAGACTTTCCAGCACTCGCACCCAATTCTTTGAGAGAATCGATACTCTCTTTATTAATGTCGTGCACAACCAGATCGTGCCCGGCCTTGATCAAGTTGCGCGCCATCGGTTTTCCCATAATGCCAAGTCCGATAAATCCAATCTTCATAACTGCTTCTCCTTTTTCAAATTCGAAGATAATACCCAGTTGATATCCGGTATTTCTTTTTCATCTTTCACACAAATTGCCGCCCGCCACTTTTTTCCCGAAAAAGTTTTGAACGAAAACCCCTTTCTATTCGACGTAACCGTTTGCCCAACTCCGATATCAAATACCGTTGTTTTCATGGCCGTTTGGGGGTGATACGTGATACCTTCACCGGTACATTTCACGTAACTCTCCTTCAGGGTCCAAAGGGTATACATCAGCCCAATCTTATCGGAGCTGTCACGATACCGTGTCAGCTCACTAAGATGCATGATGTACGGTGCCAGTACGGCTTTGCTGAGCACCACCTCCTCGATGTCGACACCAATCGGCGTATCTGCCAACCCGCACAGTACATACGAACCGCTGTGGCTGAGGTTGAAATGACACTCAGGATGGTCCGGGAACCAAGGCTTGCCCCCTTTCGTGAAAGCAATATCCGGTAGTAGCGTCATATTCCAGATTTGCCCTATGGCATATTGCAGCAATGTTCTTGCCGTTTTTCTTCCATCCTCACTACCGATCGTCGCAAATAACCACAAAACAGAACCTTACCCCTACGTACATGACCTTCAGCGTATAAACACGCTTACGGATCAACTGCCTCCCAACATCGACAAAATGTCCTGCATTTTCTTGTCCCCACCGGCCAATGGTTTCCAATCGACCTGTGCGACCGTAACTCCCTGCTTTACGAGGGCATCGCCCATTCGTCTGGTGCCCACATTGATTACAACCAACGGAGAACCGAACAGCTTTTGGATCTTGTCACTCATTCCTGTTCCTCTCATTTTTTACGCGGATAATTTCACCGGCCAACAGCGCCGCACGATAGTTTGTGGGGCAGACCAAAACGCCAGCGTCCCGTAGCATGGATTCCTGGTGGTCAAGATTCTGGAGGTCGGCATCGGTCCCACAAACGGACGCTACTACAGCCAACTTGCCTCCCCGCTCCCTGGCCAATTTCATCGCGCCTTTTATGTCCTCGATCACGTCTCCCACCGGATCGATCGGTCCGGGAGGGGTCAAAACAAAATCCAATAGAAGAACGGCAACCTCCGGGTCCCTCGCCTCCTTCATGATCGCCGGCTTTCTGACGCTCGGCTCCATGGTCGGGTGAGGACGACCACGGGTGAACTCTTCTTCACCGTAATCAATCACACTGTTCTTAACGCTTTTATATGAATCTTTCAGACGAAGTTCGGGCGACAGCGGTGCATTTGAAAAGATATCCCCTATCTTCTCCCGCATGACCCGCATGGCTTCATCACAATAGGTGCCCCCAAGAAAGGCACCCCGAACATACTTCTGCTCGTTGTTCATCTCTTTGGCGGTTTCAGCCGCCAGCGTCATCAGATCTTTTTCGCTGCCGAGATCAAGCTTCTTGCCGATAAGCGCCAATGCTTTTCGTGCAGCGTCTTCCAGGTTCGATGCCCAAATAGCGCCGGATTTTTCGATCTCGTCTTTGCTGCATCCCATAAAGTAGATGACTACCGGCTTTTTACAGCAAGATACCCGGTCAAGTACACGTTTTAGAACGGTATCGCCTGGCTTTCTTGATACCAATACGATGTACTTTGTTTCCGGATCGTTCTCCAGCGCGTCGATTCCCATCAGCATCGTGATACCACCGATGGGATCTTTGGTGTCGTTGCCCCCTGTTCCGATTGCCTGAGAAATCCCGCTCCCCACCTTATGCATCAAAGCGCCAACAAGCTGAATTCCTATACCAGAAGCCCCGCACAATCCAAAGGGCCCTCTATTATTAATAGAACCCAGAACGAAGGCTACGCCGTTTAAATTAACGACGCCGCAGTCGGGTCCCATACACAAGAGTCCCTGCTTCCGGGCGAGTTCTTTTATGGCACGCTCATCTTCAAAAGATACATTGCTGCTGAAAATGATGGTATGAAGACCAGCATTCAGCGCCTTTTCAGCCTCACCACGGGCGTATTCACCCGGAACCGAAATAATACACACGTTGGCGGACGGGTTCTGCTCCACAGCCATGGTAAGTGTCGGGTATGTTGTCTCTTTTTCGCCTGATTTTTTTCTGTGGTTTATTAATTCCTCTATTTTAGCCAGACTTTTGCGAAAAACTTCCTCGGATGCCGTGGAAACCGCAATGATCAAATCACTTTCAGACGCGTTGTTGATCTCATCATTGATCATATCAAGATCGCGCAGTACGTCCTTGCCAACCTGTGTGCCCATAGATACGTACGCCTTTTCTACGCCCTCAATCTCCAAAAGCACTGACGTTGTATAAAGGGTTTGTATCGAATCAAAGTATTGATTACTCCTTATTTCCGAGAAAACAGCCATCCTACTTAGCTCCCTTGACTTTCTCACTCAAAGCAACAAGACCTTCCTTGAAGCATTCGATCGGAAAATCACAAGAACCAGCAGTGCCCTGCCCACCGGCCTTAAGCGTCCCGCCGCCGTGGCTTGTCGGGACAATATTCAGTCCGACGACCTTCCGCATATCAACACCGACGGGGAATCCCCTGAAATCATCCCACGGGATCGGCGCAAATTTGTGCTCGCCCAGACATACGGCACGAGCGTTTTCCGTACGACGCTTGGCCTCACTGAAATCATGGCCCGTCAAACGGACATATCCAGGCCCCGCGACCGCCGACATGCCGCCCAATCCGTAGACCTCGGTTACACAACTGTCACCCAGGAAGCCGAGCATGTCATCTGCCGTATAAGACGGGTTGAGAAATTGCCCAAGGATTTTCGGCGCCGGCGTGGTAAACCACTCATCTCCCGTCCCGCTGAATTTGAGGCCGAATTCGACCCCGTTGCCGCCCATGCCGACCATTACCGTCGACATCGGGATGTTTCTGGCGGAATAGATTACGCTTTCCGCCCCAGCCATCATCACGTGCAGGAAAAACCGGTCATTGGCGGTGTATTCCTTGATGATACGGTCCTTTTTCGGAAAATCTGAATCGAGCATGAATGGCAACAGATGCAGTGCCATAAACATCGACGCGGCAGGTTGGCGATTGTGATTTTCATCCCCCATACCGGCGGTCTTTGCGAGAACCATATGCAGATCCACGCCACGGGCCTTGCGGACCGTCTCTCCAAGGGCAGGGCCGTAATAGTCGCGGAACCACTCCAATTCGCGCTGGATTTCGTCGTCGTAAAAACCCCAGCGTAATACGTGCAAAGAGGTTCCCGGATGGGGTACACAAAATCCTTTACCACCAAAGGTTTTATCTTCGCAGACAATCACCGGCATAGAAGCCGAGGTGGCCATCGCGGCACCGCATGCGCAACTGTAATCCTGCGCTGATGCGACCTCAATCTCGCCGTTCAGCACCATATTCCATGCCTCGTCGGCATTCTGTGCCAGTCCTTCGTATATAGCTGCACCGCAAAGCGCGACTTTTACCGGATATACAATCTTTTGCACGTCTATAGGCGGCCCTGCAATCAGGATCGTGTTACTCTTCATATTGGGAATCACATCACCGGCAGGCTGCACATCGGTCCATACAGGGCGTCCTTTTACCAGAACATCCACTGTCTTCTTGTTGGCTTCCTCTATCTGTGTTTCGATGTTCATTACTTCTCCTTAAAAATCGATAGTTGAGATTATAAAAATGTAGTTATTAGGAAATTCCTAATCTACAAGAATGCAACGCACAAAATGACCACTGGACACCTCTCTAAACTGCTGCACTTCCTTGCATCTTTCAGAAGCAAACCTGCATCGTGATGTAAAACGGCATCCCGGGGCGGGGTCTATCGGATTTCCCACCTCACCCTGGAGCAAGTGCCGTTCCCGGTTCTTTCTGGAAAGGTCGGTTGTGGGTATCGCGGAAAGCAACGCCTTTGTATACGGGTGCAGATGATTGGAAAAAAGTTCATCGCGCGTAGCGTATTCAACGACCTGACCGAGATACATGACGGCGATATAATCGCTTATGTGCCGTACAACGCAGAGATCATGCGTGATAAACATATAGGCGAGTCCCCTTTGATCCTGCAAATCCATGAGCAGGTTCAATATCTGCGCTTGAATGGATACATCGAGCGCAGATACGGGCTCGTCGCACACAATGAAGTCAGGGTCCACGGCCAAGGCTCGAGCCAGTCCAACCCTCTGACGCCGACCACCGTCAAGTTCATGCGGATAGGTATTTACATATCGCTCGGGGAGTCCGCACAAATCCATTATTTCTTTCACCGTTTCTTTTATCTTTTTCTTACCTTTTACATTACCGATCACTTTCATCGGGTCCGATATGATTTCGGATATCGACATTCGTGCATTGAGCGATGTAAATGGATCCTGAAAAATCATTTGCATCTGCGCACGCATTGTTTTCATCTGTCTGCGGTTATAGCCGACGATATCACTGCCGTCGTAAAGGATTTCACCTTCCGTGGGTTCAAGCAGACGTAGTATGGTTCTCCCGAGTGTCGACTTCCCACAGCCGGATTCTCCAACAACGCCGAGAGTTTCGCCCTTTTTGATCGTCAGGTTCACATCATCGACGGCGTGGAGAAGCCCAGCCCGCGTCTTAAAATACTTTTTCAGTCCCCGTGTCTCAATCAATGGTGCTTCCATGGTTACTTGTCCCCCTCCATATCGCTGAACAGAAAGCACTTGATGCTGTGTGTCCCTATCGCATAAGAGGGTGGAACATGGGTTTTACACTCCTCCATACAATACTTACACCTCTCGGCAAATTTACAGCCGGCCGGAAGATTGGTAGGATCAGCCATAAAACCAGGTATGGGAACCAGCCGCTCCGTGTCGCACGTCAGATTCGGAATACTGTTGAACAGCCCTTCCGTATACGGGTGGTTGTGATCGCGTGTGAATACATCTTCGATCGTGCCCTTTTCAATGATTTCGCCGGAATAGACGATAGCCACATTTTCACAGAACTCGGCTACCACTCCCAGGTCGTGCGTTATGAGAATCATTGAGGTGTCAAATTTGTCCTTCAGTTCCTTCATCAGCTTGAGGATCTGGGCCTGGATCGTGACATCCAGCGCAGTCGTCGGTTCGTCGGCGAGCAGCAGCTCGGGTTCCGCCACCAACGCCATTGCGATACCGATCCGCTGCTTCATGCCGCCGCTGAACTGATGGGGGAATTCGTCCTTACGCTTGGCCTGAATACCGACGAGTCCGAGGATCTCGTCAACCTTTTGGTCCTTTTCATTTTTGTCCATATCCGGAAAATGCAGGTCGAGGACTTCGAGGATCTGGTCACCGACAGTGATGATTGGATTCAAGCTGGTCATAGGATCCTGGAATATCATCGATATCTTTGCCCCACGTAGTTTCATCATTTGATGCTTACGCGCTTTAAGTATGTCGAGGCTGTTGTACGTAATAGTGCCTTTCGTAACCTGCCCTACCTTTTCCGGGAGCAATTTCAGAATACTAAGCGCCATAGTAGTCTTACCGGCGCCCGTTTCTCCTACAAGTCCGAGAACCCCGCCCTTTTCAAGGGTCAGATTCAAACCGTTTAGCGCGTGCACCACTGCATCATCGGTGTTGTATTGCACATGCAGATCTTTTATTTCCAAAATAGCGTCACTCATATATGCCCACCTTAAACCTTTGACCGGGGGTCCATCGCATCACGAAGCCCGTCACCCATAAAGTTGAGACACATAACGCACACTACTATGAACAGCCCCGGTACAAGCCCAAGATGCGGGTAATAGCGTATGTTGATGCGATTCTCAGCCAGGATGGTGCCCCATTCGGGTGTAGGAGGAGCCACGCCGATACCCAAAAATCCAAGCGAAGCGATCGACAAAATGGTAGATCCAAGTGAAAGTGTGGCACTTATAATGACAGGCCCCAATCCGTTGGGTATGATATGCTTGTATATGATCCGCGGAGAACTTGACCCATAACACCGGGCTGCCTCTATAAATTCCTGACCACGCAACGACAGGATAGAAGATCTCACCACCCGAGCAAACCGCGGGAACGCGGCTACAGAGAGTGCAATTACCATTTTGAATGTGCCCTGTCCGAGTGCCGCAGAGACGGCCATTGCCAACAACATTCGAGGCACGGCCATGAACACATCACAGAACCTCATTATGACATTATCAACCCAGCCGCCAAAATATCCTGCCACGCCGCCGAGAAGGACACCGAGGGCAAGGGCCATAGCCACGGTGATGAGGCCGGCAAGTAACGATATCCGTCCCCCGTATATGATCCGGGCAAACAGATCGCGACCCAATTGATCCGTTCCCAGGATATGACCATCGGTACCGGGAGTAAGGAAGCGATCTTTTATACACTGTGTATATACCGTTTCGTAGTCTATATACAGAGGCGCGGTAAGACTGGCTATGACAAGAATCATAATGACAACCAGCCCAATCATTGCAAGTTTGTTCTTTCTGAAACGGAACAGGACAAGCCCCCACGACCCTCTATTAACAATGGAGCCTGAGCTCTTGATATTCTTTCTTTTCATTGAAATAGATCTCCCCTTTGCTATGACAAATAGCCGTGCTTAACTCTTGGATCCACAACGGCATACAAAAGGTCGACAAGCAGATTCGCAAACCCGACAAAGCATGCGATGATGATCACTATTCCCGTGACTACCGGAACGTCACGCAGCTTGACGGCACTGATCAACAGTGAAGCCACTCCCGGTATGGCAAACACCGTCTCCGTTACAATTGCACCGCCGAGCAATAGCGCGAAGCTCAAGCCAAGCTGCGTAATAACAGGTAACAGACCGTTTCGCAGCACATGTTTGATAATGACCCGCCTTTCGGACGCACCCTTGGAACGAGCGGTTCTCACGTAATCCTGTTTAATAACTTCGAGTATGCTTGTACGTGTCATCCTGACTTGACTCGCAAGTTGTGCTGCCGCAAGCGTTATCGCTGGTAAAACGAAGTGTTTCAGCGAGCCAACACCGGTGGCAGGGAGCCAGCCAAGTTTCAAGGCAATATAAACCTGCGCCATAAGGCCGAACCAAAAGGAAGGCATCGACGTAAAGATCATCGCCACTACCATGCTCGTATAGTCAAACACGCTGTTTTGCCGCACCGCCGCAAATATTCCGAGTGGGATTCCGACCAAAGCCGATATGGCCATAGCCATCATGCCGAGCGTCAGGGTGTTTGGAAGACGAGCACCAAATTCCGAAAGAACGTTAAACTTATTGTACCAGGAGAATCCAAAATCTCCCTGTACAACGCCTTTCATATAATTCACATAGCGTACAAGTAGAGGATCATCGAGGCCTAATTCAGCACGCTTAGCCGCTATAGCCGCCGGCGATGCCTCTGTCCCCAAAATCAGCTGGGCCGGATCCCCCGGTGCCAAGCTCATAATGAGGAATATAAAGAAACTGATTCCTAAAACAACTGGTATGACAAAAAGCACACGCTTAAGGATATATTTTACCATGATGTACCTCATCAAAAATTAGAAAGGGATTCTCCGAAGTTGTTGAGTAACTGCCTCCATACATTATTTCGAGAATCCCTTTCTGTTCACCCATGGGAGTTAATGGCTCCGGATGTGGTCTTATTTACTTCCAACTCCAGTCATTAAAGAAATACAGTCCCGTTAAAGCCCTGGGTTCTACGCCCTGCATATCTTTATTAAATGCAACAATACTCAGATCGTAATACAACACTACCCGATACGCATTCTCGATGATGTTATTACATGCCTGTGCATATATGTCTTTTCTCACTTGAGGATCGATTTCGACTCTCCCGGCATCCAATAGACCTTCCAGTTCATCGTTGTAACAGCCCATATCGTATCTAGTGCCAAGTACCTTTCGATTGAAATAGGTGTACAATCCGTCTGCATCAAGAATCGATATACCTCCTGCCCGCTGGTATGCACCAAAATTGCCCGTTCCATAGTATGTAAGCGCAGCGAAAGAAGCTGCATCAAGGGCGTTTACCGAGCACTTGATACCAACCTCAAGAAGCTGGCCCTGTACGATTTGTGCAGCCGCTTCGTCCCTTGAACCTGAAATGACCGCAATCATGAAGTCTTCACCATGATAGTTTGATTGTGCCAGGTATTTCTTAGCTTGTTCAGGATCATATGCTACCTTGATAACATCCGCCGTTTTAGGTCTTCCGGAAAAGGAAGGGGCTACGAAGATATCGCCGACCGTTGCCAAACCTTCGTATACCCCGAGAACAATCTCCTCTTTATCAATGGCACACTGTACCGCCTTTCGAAAGTTGACATCGGCAGCAACTCCTTTGGCACAATTAAAGGCAATTGTAGCAATTGACGACGCCTCACAAATCGACCACTTGACAGAACTGTCATCGGGAAGCTGCATGAGCGGGGTAAGGTTGGCATTCAGCAATACATCGATCTCTCCGTTTTCAAGCGCCAGCATCTGGGTATTGGCATCCGTCATAATCCTGTAGGTAATATGTTTGATAGGCGGCTCTCCACCCCAGTAGTCCTTGTTTGATTCAAGTGTAATGTGGTTGCCCGCAACACGTTCCACAAATTTATACGGTCCCGTTCCAACCGGAGCGTCGCTGTATCCGTCTTCACCTATTTTTTCATACAATGCCTTTTCAAAGACCAAAGCAAAACGAGACGAAAGGCTGTTGAGGAATGCGCCATATGGGGCTGTCAGATGTACAACTACAGTAGCCTCGTCGATTACTTCCGTGTTGTCATAGTTGATGAGAAGCGTCCTACCCATCGCCGTGGAAGCGGCAGTATTGAGAGAAAAGGCAACATCCTCAGCGGTCATGGGATTCCCGTCATGAAACGTAACGTTCCGGCGAAGGTTTAGTGTATAATCCTTCCCGTCCTCTGAAATTTCCCAGCTTTCGGCCAATAAAGGTTCTTTACTTCCATCCGGCATCAGTTTGATGGGAGTCTCATAAATATTGTGCAGTATCGGAACCTCGTCCATGTTCGTCAGAAGTGTGCTGTGAGCAGGAAAGAACAAATCCGGCTCGGCAGCGTTTGCGATGATGACACTATCCTTTTTTGAGGACGCTCCGTCGGGTGCTCCCGATCCGGTTGCCGTTCCTTCGCCGCCTGAGCATGCACTCAACATCATCACAAGCCCCAGGGCCAGAAGCTCAAATGTTATACGTTGTTTCATCTTTTTCTCCTTTTTATTTTTACTCTGGATTTACGATATTCGTCGGTTGTCCCAGCTGATACTGTGCAAGATTACGCACTGCGACATCCATCAGGCGCTGCCTGCTTTCTTTTGATGCCCAGCTAATATGCGGTGTAATGATGCAGTTTTTGGCCCGAAGCAAAGGGTTGTCTTCCTTTATAGGCTCCGTCGATACAACATCCAAACCCGCGCCATACACCTTTCCGCTATTCAGCGCATCGGCCAAGTCCTGTTCAACGATCAAGGGGCCACGACTGTTGTTCAAAATAATCACGCCGTCTTTCATCTTTGCGATATTGACTTTATTGATGATGCCCTCTGTTTCGGCAAAGAGAGGACAATGTAAAACAACGACATCAGATTGAGCCAACAGGGTATCCAAATCAACATAGGATACCACCTGCTCGCCGCTTGCATTGGGAAAGGAGTCATACGCAATAACCTTCATGCCCAGCGCACCTGCTATCTTCGCAGTGGCCTGTCCAATACGACCGAGCCCGATAATACCCATGGTCTTTCCCGCAAGCTCAATCAGGGGATAATCCCAAAAGCACCAGTCGGCATTTTGTGTCCAACGGCCTGCATGAACCGCCTTATCATGGTGTCCCACGTGATGACAGAGTTCCAACAGCATCGCAATAGCAAATTGCGCTACCGCTGAAGTGCCATACGCCGGGATATTGGAAACAAGAATTCCACCCTTGCTCGCCGCCTTTACATCCACAACGTTGTAGCCGGTTGCCAAAACTCCAATGAATTTGATTGAAGGACATGTGGCTATCGTCTCGGCACTAATCGGTGTTTTGTTGGTATACACTGCTTCACAGTTTGCAATACGGCGCTGAATCTCCGCTTCGTTATCCACCGGTGTCCGGTCGTACACGGTCAAATCTCCCAGCGTTTCGAGGGCATCCCAGCTCAGGTCCCCTGGGTTTTCCGTATAACCGTCTAATACAACAATCTTCATGCCTATCTCCCCTCAATCCTTTAACAAGGCCCAGGCTCTGTTAATGACACGCTTTGTGTTCGCCAGAATCAGATCCTCTTCCTCGTTATCCCGAGGCTTGACCTCGAAGGAGAGTACATAAGGGTTCTTCTCGTCAAAAAATCCCTCGTCACGTAATACAGCAAAGAATTCCACAAGCTCAGGTACGTCGTTCGCGCTTTCCGGAAATCCAAACCGGGGATGCTGGTCGCCATACGCCTCCGCCCCAGGCCTTGCAACTGCATTCCCTATATGAAAATGATTGATATAAGGCCTCAACGTACGGATTACAAACCTGCTGGATTCATAGGTAATAGGGAAATGTGACAGATCGACAATCAAGCCAAAGTTATTGCATCGACAACGCATCTCCGCCGCAAATTTTGCAGCATACGGCGCGGGACCAATCAACGCCGCCTTATCCAGATCAAAATCAAATACCTCAAGATTTACCGTCATATTTTTTTCCGCAGCGTACTTACAGACGGCTTGAGTAGTCTTTGCCAACTGCGCATAGGCTTGTTCCTTGGTGGCTTCCTCCCATTTGCCTGCCAGGAAAGCAACACCGTGTGCTCCCAAAACATATGCTTCGTCTACTGCTTGCAGCAGCGTCTTTTCGGCTTCAATGCGCTGGCTTTCATCGATGGCATTCGGATTGAGCTTTTTTCCAAGTAATCTGGTCTGTCCGCCGTAACAAACCGTAAGATGACTTTGCTCAAGTATTTTTTTTGCCTTTACTCTTGTTTCTTCATTTTGAAATTCGCATATTTCTATTGCATCAAAAAAATCATCGCATGCAATCTCACGTATTGAATCCAATACATGCTTTCTTGGATGACTCATCCACTGAATCGTTCCTATTTGAAAATATTTATGGATTGAATCTCTCATGAAAACAAATCCTCCATTTGTGTCAATACCACAATGTTCCTCATAGACGCTGCAAACCCGGATAATCCTCACGTATCTGTTGTAGATGCCAAAATTGGTCAGTGCACTTTCATTCGTTATAACACCGGTTATGGCATACGTCAACGAAAACATTTGTGGATTTTCGGTGTATAAATGCTCTTGAATAAGCGTTTCATAGCCAAAATGCACATATTTTTAGGTAGAAGTAGATGAATATATACTTTCTATGTACCATAGATAGTTATTTTGCTATTGACAATTGATCAGGACAATATATAATTAATATTAATTATGATAATATTATGATAATCTATAAAGAAAGGCGGAAGTGATGACCGAAGGGATGGAAGGCACATGCAGTGTTATCGTAGATTATGTAATCAATCAGATTGCTGATAAAAATTATGCCGTAGGTGATAAACTTCCCCCCGAAAGGGACTTGGCCTTGCAGTTGGGCATTAGTCGGGCCACGGTACGGGAAGGAATAAAAGTATTAAACTATCTAGGTTTTATTGATAGCACACAAGGCTCCGGCAATTACATCACGGACACCTATGAGAAAACCACGGCAAAAATTATGTCGGTCATGTATGTGCGTGGCGACGTTAGTTTCCGAGATTTCACGATTTTTCGTCAAATGCTGGAACTACAGGCATTCGATTTAGCAATCGATCGTGCGACCGAAGATCAAATCACGGAAATGAAGCAAATAGTCGATCTATTGGATCTCACGAAAAACAGTGATTTAATTTTTCAATTAGACATTCGTTTCCATACCCTTCTTGTCGAAGCCTCACACAACTCTTTACTATTAATCAACTTTAATGCTCTTTCCAGCGTAACGGAAGAATATATGTTTGATACATATCATCACACGGTTACAAAAAAAACCGCGGGTTTCGAGAAGCTTCAAGGATATCATCACGCTATTGTGAATGCTTTGATAAATAAAGACCGGGAGGCAGGCTCTGCAGCAATCCGGGATCACTTTTCCTGGATATCTCCCAAATAAGCAGCAAAAATATATTTCGATTTATTAATTTAATGCATACATGAGGATACATATGATAACGAATAAAGGAACGACCGGATCGAATTTTAAAGGAGTCGCTTTTCTCGTCCTGGCTCTATTCATCATATCTATGCAAAGTATTGCCGTGAAAGGACTCGGGGGCGGCTATCCCGTCTTGGAAATGGTGATTTTTCGTAATCTGGTTGCCTTGCCATTTACCTTGTTTTTTCTGAGAGGAGAAGGAATAAAAGGCCTGCCTAAGACAAAACGATTTCGACTGCATTTCACGCGAGGCATCTTTCTTTTTATTTCCTACACCACCTATATGATGGGTTTGGTAGCTCTCCCTCTGGCTCAGGTGGAATCGATCCGATTCTCAGGGCCTATTATGATCACCGTCTTGTCTGTATTTATACTAGGCGAAAAAGTCGAATTTCGGCGCTGGGTGGTGTTAATAATTGGCTTTCTGGGGGTTCTCCTTATCGTTCAGCCAGGTTCGGCAACTTTTAATGTAGGTGCAATTTTTATTCTCATAAGCGTACTCTTTTATGCGTTTACCGTTATCACAACCCGGAAACTGCAGACTACCGAAAGCAGCGCTTCTATGGCATTTTTTAGTTCCCTCGTGTATCTCTTCGCTGCTACGGCCATCGTTCCCATAACTCTTGCCGTAGGGGAAATCCCCAATGCCAATCCCAGCGTTGCTTTTTTGTTTGCAAAGTGGTCTTTGCCATCTCTCCGGGATGGAATTATCATGGGGGGCTTAGGACTTGTCTGGGCTGCCTGGACCTATTTCATGGCTCGCGCTTATAGCCTTGCACAAGCGTCGATGATTGCCTCTTTTGAGTATTTGTCTCTGCCCATAAACACGCTCTGGGGATTTCTTTTTTGGAGAGAAATTCCAACGTGGACAACCCTGGCAGGGGCATTCCTTATTTTATGTAGCGGAATGGTTGTTTTGTATCTTGATAAGAAAAACAGAGAATCAATAAACTAATAGGCAAAGCGTCGAATATTGGTCTCGGACATGCACTTTTCAGAACAGTGATAGCCAAGGATTGGGATGAATAATCCACAGGGAATCACCTTTTCCAGAGTAAACCTATGCCTAAGCTTGAACTCACTATTTTGGTTTGATCTTAATCCTTTTACCCAGAAAACATCCGCTATTCCTCGGCCTGCTCGTAGATATTGATAAAGCTGCTGTCTGCTGTTTCTCAATATCTATAAAATTGCTTCAACATCCCTTCGCATACTAGCAAGGTCTTCGGAATCAATGCTTATATTACCGCCGCCGACATTTTCTTCGATCTGAGAAATCTTCCGTGCTCCGCAAAGAACATTGACGTTGTTCCCGGTCCCTTGGGACAAGGTCCAAGCCAGTACCAGTTCAGTCATGGAGCATCCGTACTTTTCGAATAGGGGCTGCCACTTTTTTTTCAGTTCAACGACTTTCTCCAGATTTTCCTTCTCATACCACTTAATCTTTTTCTTGGCGAGTCCCATGTTCACCGTGCTGGCGGGAGTGTATTTGCCGGTAAGCACGCCACGCTCCAGAGGAGAGTAGGCTTGGAAGGTAACCCCGTGCTCTTCACAAAAGCCGAAAAACGTTTCTTCAACCACGCGATCCAGTATACTGTATTTTTCTTGGATTAAGTCGAGCTGGCCATTATTGACGTATTCTATAAACTGTTCACTGTTCAGGTTTGAAGCGCCTATAGCGCGGATTTTTCCCTGCTGTTTCAGTTCCATGAGGTACCCCATTGTATCGCTGATGGGAATAGGATACTCCTCTATGGCTTGCCAGTGAACAATGTAGATATCAATATAATCAGTCTGTAGGCGTTTAAGGCTCAAGTCGATCTCTTCCGACAGGCGTTTGGGGCTGGCATTGCGGACGATCTTAACTCCATCCCGCTCCATCAGAAAGCCTCCCTCGTCGATATCCCAACGTATTCCGCATTTTGTGGCGAGCACGTACTGGTCCCTGTGTCCTGCAAGCGCTTTCCCGACAACTTCTTCACTGTGGCCGAGGCCATAGGCTGGCGCTGTATCGATCAGAGAGATACCTAGTTCCCGAGCCCGGTGAATTGTTTTTATGGACTCATTATCGTCACTAGGGCCCCAGCTGCTGTCGCCACCGATGGCCCATGTCCCGAGGCCAAGAGCAGATGCTTTGATTCCTGATTTTCCAATTTTCATTTGCTTCATTCTGTTTCCCTCTTACAACAATGCTTTATTTATTATCATTTTAAACCGTACCGGAAATCCCGGAGACTGTTTTCGTTGAGTCCGACCACTCTGGTCGAATCTCTTACACTTTCATAATACATCATCTCAAACTCTTTTTGGGGAATATTCCTATTGGTTCAAGAATTCTGCCTTGAATTCCCATTAAGCAGATCCAATGGCCGTTTGCTTCAGCATCAGGAATTGTTGTTTTAACGCCTTACCGCGAATCGCACCTTTCACACCTAAATTCGTACACTGCTTTCTCATTTTTTTCGATAAAAATCTGGACATTCCATATGGGAAATAGGAACCCGCTCCCCCGTGTCACGGGCCTGCGATAGGGCTTCGGTTACAACTGCAGTGATATAACCATCCCAGGTCGACGGCCCTCCGACCCGGCCCTGCTTTACCGCAGAAACCCACTCTTGAAATTCAACTTCGTAGGCCTCTTTGAAACGTGCCTTCCAGTCGGAAGAAATGGCGCTCGCTTTTTTCCCGTTGTTTTTTACCAGAACTTCAGGAGGAGAAGGGAGAGAAACAATTCCGTCTTCACATACAACCTCACAATTAATATCATATCCATATTGACAATTAATAAAAATTTCGACAGTTATCAAGATTCCGCTCTCGGTACGAAGAATAAGAAATTGCGGATCATGGAGATCACTTCCGCTATGCCTGCTGTTTTTTGCCATAAGCACTTCGCATGATACATATTCCTCCCCAAGCAACCAGCGGCAAATATCAATTTCATGCGAGGCACTGCTTTGGATTGCCATGGGAGTAGTGAAACCGGGGATAGCGGCATTGCGATGTGAGCAGTGGAGGACCAATGGCGATCCATAGCTTCCCGACTGCAAAAGAGTCCGTACGGCCCGATACCCCGGATCATATCTCCGCATAAATCCGACCTGAACGAGCTGTTTTCCTCCTGCAATCTCCGCATCGAGGATATGTCGGCCATCGGTCGATTTTGGGGTCAGAGGCTTTTCGCAGAACACAAATTTTTTCGCTTCGATGGCCTTAAGCACGTAGCGCGCATGGGTCTCATCCGAAGAGGACACGACAACGGCATCTACTTCACTCGATTCGATGAGCTGCTCCCCACTGGAAAAAACGTTTACGCCAAAACTTTCGCCCAAGGATCTGGAAACTTTTTCATTAATCTCAAAAATTCCGGTTACCGTCGCGCCCTGGACCTTTTCGTTAATACGCTTCACATGATCCTGACCAATTGCCCCACAGCCAATAATTCCGATACGTAAATCACTCATCTTAGAAAACTCCTTCACACGCTTTCAGAATTGCCGTCACCGCATTCTTTGTCCCATTTTGAGGATATAATTCAAAACCAATTACACCGCTATAGCCGATCTTAGCCAAATGCTTGAAGACATTATGATAGTTGATGGCTCCTGTTCCGGGCTCGCCTCTTCCCGGAGCATCGGCAACATGAATGTAACCCACCGCATCAATATATTTTGAAAGGGTTTCGCAGATTTTTCCCTCGTTCAGGTACATGTGGTACGCATCGTAAAGAATCTTCATATGAGAAGATCCGGTGGCTTTGACCAATTCAACTGCCGTCTGTGTTTTTGTCAAAAAGTTCCCAATGTGATCAACAACAACATTGAGAGCCTCAAGCACAAAGGTAACCCCCGCCTTCTCAGCAAGAAGCGACATTACTTTCAAATTATCAAACATCGTCAATAACTTTACCGTATCAGAATACTCTTCAAAGAAATCAGCAGCCCATTGAGGATCGTCCGCCAATTCATTCGAATGGATCACCAGTCTTGGAGATCCAAGAAAGTTTGCTGCATCAATTGATTTTTTGATATAGTCAATATATTCCTTCTTTTTCATGGGATCACACATCGAAAAGGGACCATCACCACTCATTGTTGAAAGTGACAAATCACTCTCTTGTAAGAGAGCCTTCACACGAGGTAAGTCCTTATCCTCCCAGCCCCAGAATTCAATATAATCAAAGCCATCCCGCTTTGCTGCAAGAAAACGTTTTTCCCATGGAAGCTCCGTATACAACACTTCAATATTGGCAGATTTTTCCATTCTTATCCTCCTATGTATGACATAACGTGCATAAAACAAAGCATCAAAACATAATATATTGCATTATTATGCATCACAAATAAATATACACAATATATAGTCTATATAATTATTGATATTATAAGGACTTTTTAGCATTGTCAACTGTTTTACTACGCATCATTACGCATCAGAACAAATTAACACTGAGTATTAGTATATGTGATGCGTATTTCATTGACATATGACTGTAGCGCGTTTACAATGAAGAATAACTAAGTGCTTGGAGCTGCATTCTGATTTCAATGAGAGAACTGGCGAAACTGGCCGGAGTAAATCAATCGACTATTTCAAGAAGTCTCAACAATCACCCCGGTGTCTCTTCGAAAACCAGAAACCGAATAGTTGAACTGGCCAAAGAACATGGATACTACACGGACCAGAACTCACCGATAAGACAAACAAAAGAGAAACATGTCATTGCCGTTCTCCTGGCCGACAATTTTTTTACGAACTACAACGACCACTTTCTTGAATCGCTTTTTATTGCCGTCTTTGAGGAAATTGATAATGCAAATTATCTTCCACTAATTGTCTACGATCAATATAAAAGCAAAGGGATAAAAAAAGTTGAGAAGCTCTTGTCGATTGGTAATATTGCAGGAGTCATCATCATAAATCGGGAATATTGCACCGAGATCGACGAGTATTTAAAAAAAGAGCATGTTCCACATATCTATATGCACTACTTTGATAGGACCTCGTCTGCAGAAATTAATATTATTGATATGAACCATTTTCTGGGAGGATATATAGCAACGAAGTATCTACTCGAATTAGGTCATACCAATATCCTTACAGCAACTTCATACGGCCGGGAGTTCGAAGAGCGCAGTTCTGGTTTTACAAAGGCCATGAATGATGTCGGTATAACAGTATCAAAAAATGATGTTATGTATGTAGATCATAATTTTGATGCCGGCTATCGTTTCGGCCTCAATTATAAAGAAAAGCTTAGAGAATACAGCGCATTATTCATACAAAACGATTTAGCCGCCATCGGATGTATTAGTGCCCTGTATGACGAGGGGATAAGCATTCCCCAAGATCTTTCCGTTATCGGATATGATGATATCGATGCGGGAAGGTTTTGTCGACCGACCCTCTCAACTGTACGCCAGTCTGTTCGGGAACTCGCAAAGGCAGGAGTTAATCGCATCACCCATCTTATAGCATCACAAGAGACAAGCCTCATGCAGGTCTTTTTGCAACCAAAACTTATCGTAAGGGAATCTACAACACAAAAGCGAAAATCATAACATGAATAAAAAACAAATCAAGACACCAAAGGAAAATATTTATCTCTGGTCGGTAGCCTTAATCGTTTGCACCATCGCATGGGGAGGGATTCATCCCGCAACAAAGAGTCTCCTGATCAATAAAGTCAATCCATTTCTTGTCGCCTTCCTAAGATTTCTTGTCGCATTGTTAACTACTCTTCCATTCTTTATAACCGATTCGAGAAAGCGCCCACGCCCATCCATAAAAGATACCTTGATACTTTCAGGAATTGGTATCTTCGGGGTAGGATTCTTCTCTCTCCTTCTTTCTTTTGGGCTGGAATTAACAAATGCCACGAGCAGTTCCATCCTTATAAACTCCCAGCCAATCTATGCTGCCATCCTTTCTGTCATATTTCTTAAAGAGAATTTCACCTTAAGGCACCTTTTCGGAATCATCCTCGGATCGATAGGCATCCTCTTCGTTGCAACCAGGGGGACCTTTTCCTCGATTGGAATTGGAGACGATTATCTTATAGGGAACGTACTGTGCATCCTCGGCTCCCTCTGTATAAGTGTATACTATGTAGCCCTTAAGAACTATATACGCACATTCGGCAGCATTATTCCAACCTTCATCTCCACTGCGTCGGGAACTGTGGTGCTTCTCGTCGTTGCCATTGCAGGAAAGAGCGATTTCCATGAAGTAATAGAGATGGGATGTACCAACTGGATGCTGATTCTTTTTATCGGTGTTATAGCAACGGGTTTTGCGAATATTGTCTTCAATCAATCACTCCATGCAATAGGCGTTATCAGAGCTACAGGCTTTAAATTCATGGTTCCCGTATTTGGAGTCATCCTTTCGGTTCTCCTGTTGGGGGAACGGGTGAATATTTGGGTCTATACCGGTATCGTCATCGTCCTTGTCGCCATTTATTTTCTTCAAACAGGAAATCTAAAAAAATCTCGATAGGATGGACCTTTATCATCCCAATATAGTAGTATGCGTCAATGAAACACTACCCCTCATATACTAAAAACCCAATGTACCGCTACCTGCTTCTTTTGGTAATCGCAGTCGCCATCGGTTTCCAAGGCTGGAGAACTCTTTTCAATAATTATGCTGTTGACGTTGTTGGCATTAATGCCTTTCAGATGGGCGTAATTCAATCAGTCCGGGAGATCCCGGGGTTCCTCACCTTTTTCGTGGTCTATCTGCTGATATTCTGTAGTGAGTATCGTTTTGCCGCCATTTCTGCTGCTCTCCTTGGTCTTGGTGTTTTACTGACGGGATTCTTTCCATCACATACCGGACTTATAGGCACAACAATATTGATGTCCGTTGGAATGCACTTTTTTGAAACAACAAAACAATCTCTAACCTTGCAATATTTCGAAAGCAGAAGAATCCCAAATGTCCTTGCAAGTTTCGCCGCCTATTCGGCATTGGCAAATATCTCCATAGGTATTTTGATCTGGGTTCTATCCAAATTTTTACCGCTTCATGATCTTTTTTATATCATCGGAGGATTATTAATCCTCGTAAGTCTGTTTGCATTAACACAGAAGCCGGTAGAGACAATTCTTTATCCACAAAAAAAGCACCTTCTATTCCGAAAACGTTATTGGCTTTTTTACCTTCTCAATTTTTTTAGTGGTGCCCGCCGCCAGATATTTGTGGTGTTTGCGGTCTTTATCATGGTTGAAAAGTACCATTTTTCTGTGGCATATATTACCGCACTATTCGTATTGAACAACATCATCACCTATTTTCTTAGCCCCATCGTAGGACGCGCCATCGGAAAATTTGGAGAACGCTTCATGCTTACCGTTGAATACGGAACGCTTCTGTTTGTTTTTGCCGGCTATGCTCTCATTGAAAATTCATGGGCAGCCACAATTTTTTATATAATCGATAATGTTTTTTTCAGTTTCGCAATCGCCCTGAATACCTATTTTCGCAAACAGGCCGATCCGGCCGATATTGCACCATCAATGGCCGTTGGATTTACCATTAACCATATCTCGTCGGTTGTTGTCCCCATCTTTGGAGGCATCCTTTGGATGTATAATTGGAGAATTCCGTTTATTGTTGGTTCAGTAATTGCCCTGTGTTCTCTTATTTTGTCACAATTCATAAAAAATCAGTAACAATTTGCCGCAAAACCGAAAAGTAGCTATCATGTAATATAAAGAGGTACATAATTGCTTTTCAAAAGCAAGGCCTTTATCGGACTAACGGGGGCATTCTGCGGCGCCTTTTTCCTCTCATTCCTCTCTGGTTTTCAAAAAATGCTTATTCATGCTCCCATCTCCCCTCAAGGCTTTATTGTTCCGACATTATTCGGCGGTTTCACCGGAACATTGATCGTACTTTGGACACAACGCTTAAAAGAGGCAAACATCACCCTCCAAGCTTCCAATAACGAAAAAGAACTTCTTTTGAGAGAATTACATCATCGTGTAAAAAATAATTTACAATTAATATCAAGTATCATTCATCTCTCCTCTTGCTCCCCCGAAGTTCGGCAGGAAAAAGAACAAACTTCCAACATAGAATCACGTATACTCATAATATCGCATATTCAGGAATCAATGTATCAGAAAGAATCCTTGGGCCAGGTATCAATAGCCCAATTAATAGATACCGTTATCAGTTTTTGCACCATGAGCTTTTGTAGGAAAGATATTTGTATAACAAAACAGATACCGGTTGAAGAAGTCTGTTCCACTCCTGTTCCCCTAGGCTTACTTATATATGAACTCTTCTCCAACTCGATTATACACGCTTTTCAGGCATCGACACCTTCGCCCAGCATCACAATAGCAGTAACGCGGGAAACGATTTCGACGCTATTACTGCGGTTTAGCGATAATGGGCAGGGATTTTCATTCGATCCCCAATTTTCTCAGGAGGGAGCAGGTATAGGTCTGCAACTTATCACGGCTTTGAGTCGACAACTTAATGGAACGTTTGCTATATGTTCAACACCTCGTAATGGAATGAATTTCACGCTGCGCTTCCCTACTGTTCCGAATTCCGGTGATTTTTAGGATAAACGCCTGATGTGATCGGCAACGGTAAAGCAGGAATAAGGGAGGATATTCATTTACCACCTGCTTTCCAAACAGTAGCTACTCCAACAGGAAAATCTCAACACGCCTGTTTTTCTTCCGACCTTCCTCGTTATCATTAGAAGCAACAGGCTGAGTTCCCCCAACCCCATCATAAAGAAATCGACTTTCATCGAGGCCTCGCTGAGACAATTCAGAGATAATGCGTCTGGCCCGATCTACAGAAAGTTCTTTCTGGCTCTCTTTCGTTCCGACATCGGCTGTGTGCCCGACGACAAGAAAGGATGTGTCACGAATTTGTGATAAAACCCGAGCGAGTTCATCGAGACGAGAGACCTCTTGAGGAAGGATTTCCGCCTCATCAGGCTTAAAATGGATGTTGGGAAGCGTAAGCACCACCCCCTCAGAACGCTCTTCAACAAGAATGGAGGTATCATCATCTCGGTCACTACCATCGGAACCTGCTTCATGGACAGCAGTGTTCCCTTCACTCAGATCCGCGATCATTCGATTGAGTGATGCCCCATCAACTCCCGTATACCAAATAAGCCGAAAGCCTTCTTCATCGCTTGTCGTTCCATCATCCGCAACCGTACGCCGTATAATCCGTTCTTTCGAGAAAAGCCCACCCTCCTGATCAAGATACAGGAGCATCTCTCCCTTTACTGTCCCAAAGAGCTCATGAAGGGAAGTAACATCTTGCATTCCGGAAGTCTGGTAGGGTTTCAGCCTGAGAGAGTATTCATAATTAATAGCCATGACAGGGCGCTCTTCGTACGATCGATTTCCCGTTATGCGATATGTAACCATGGTGGGCACAGGTATCTGTTTTCCTTCCCAGAAAAGAGAATCCTGGGCAGGGGCCGACCATGTAGAAACCTGATCTTCATCATCTTTTGGGAAACAGGGGATATTCATTCTAACAGGGGGGAGCGCACCACTTCGAATCCGCATTTCCCCTGAATCATCAATAGTAAAGGCCGTTCGATAGTTGATCTCAAGAGGTACGGCCTGATAGGTTTGCTCACGTCTCAGAGCTCCTGTCCCAAAATAGACACCCTCATACTGAGGCGGGTAAGAAGCCTCCGACCTAAAAAAACTTCCATGAATCTCCCTGCTGAGGAACCCCTTATATGCCCCATCCGTCCGTACCGAATAATCTTCTCGAATGGTGACGGTATAGCGGTTTGAACGATGGAATCCTCCGGCCTGCATAGATTGTCCATATAGGCAGAGCAAAGAGTTCGGCCACAAAAAGATGAGAAGTAAAAAAAGAGGGCCTTTCCAAGAGAAAAACCCTCTCAACATAGTACCTTCGTATCGAGACATACGAACCGGCTTTCAGAACTTACCAGTTATCCTGCATATCATCGATATCCCGATGCTCTTCGGCAAAAAGATCGGTGGTTGCACGAAGGTCATCGAAATAGATATAGTAAGAACCGTAGGCTTCCTTTGGATCACAGTCAATGGTGAAACCTTCGATCTTTATCCCCATCTTATTATTGTAGTGATAATCACGCTGAACAATAGAAGTCGGAATTGCAACAGTAAGCTTCTTCCAACCGGTAAAGTTCAATTTACCCATGGTCACTTCGGCCCTATTCCCGAAATGATCAGACAGGAGCATCTTTAAAACGTGAGGGCTGTTTCGTCCCACGACCCAGACACTTACGGTCTTACAGATTCCTTCCACAGGCATGGGACGAACAGGGGTAAGCGTGAACTGGCTGTTACCACGCTTGAAATACTCAACCTTAATACCAAGAACATTACTATCATCTTCGGTAATCCCGGCCTCAGTTTCCGCCTCAAGCGGCTCCTTATCGATGGGAGAACCGGCAAGTCTTCTCAAGGTTACAAGTCCCTCATCCTTTGACATCGAAGCAGACCAGAAACCGGCATCTTCGAATTTGGAAATAGAGACCTCTTTCAACTTCTGCTGTGCCGTATCAACCCCGATTTCCGCAGGATTCGGTTCTCCGGCATCTGAAGTTGCCGACTGTGCAACGACAACCATCGGAACGACGGCTACCGCTATCAGCATGAAAAGCAATTTTCCTGCTAACTTCGTTTTTCTGGTCCTCATTATTACTCTACCCCTCCCCAAACTTCATCGACTTTCTCGGGATCGGTCAACTCATCACCGTCGAAGCGCGAAACAAAAACATCGGTAAGTACCTTTATCTGGTCAAGATAAAAGTAACAATCATTCACATTTTCCAACGGCTTTGTCCAGAGAACAACCTTAACAAGCTGCAAACCCTCAAGATAGGGAGCATAATTTCTCGACTGAGGGATGTAAGAAGGGATATCCACAGTTAGGTTCTTCCACCCGGTATAATTCAGACTGCCGAGATTCAGAACATGAACGACTCCCCGCGGGTCCATGATATGGACCTCCAGGTAGTAATCGAAATCAGAGCCCCACGCCCAAAGGTCGATATTCTTCACACGACCGGGGATGGAAATCGGATTAGGAACCGTATCCCCATTCTCATCTTGGGTAACAGGAATAAACTCTATGTAGTTATATCCCTTCCTGTCAAACTTAAAATAAGCGCCAAGGGCCTGCAGATCCAAACCCTCCCGATTCGCTCCGTAAAGCGCTTCAGGCCACGCTTTCACATAGGTCTGCTTCGGGAACCCTTCGGTGACAAACTTACTTCCCTGAACCAACCAATCGGTGGTCCTCGTTTCCGGATCAAATGATTCCAGAACGTGGGAAACCAGGTTTTCTGTCTGCTCATCAGCACAAAGCAGGGAGGGCGCAAGAAGAATCAACGCCGAAAGGCACAGAAACAGCAGGACGCCTCGTTTCATTCCTAACTCCTTTTTATCTAGCAAAAAATCATCGCATATCAGTAAACAGAATTATATTTCTTCACATATTCTTTGTCAAACCATTTTCCCGAAAGGAAAAATCAATAGAGTAAGGCCAGTTATGGGGTCCGCACTTCTTGACCCCAACGTATCTCCTTGATTAGAGTGATATCATCAGGTTAATTGAATTTATATGAGGAGCGTATCATGATTTCCTACAAAACATTGGGTCTGTCGAACACGAAAGCGATGTTTGCCGGAGCCATCGACGGCGGTTATGCCATTCCCGCCTACAATTTCAACAATATGGAGCAGCTGCAAGCCATTATTGCTGCTTGCGTCGAAACGAAATCGCCGGTAATCCTGCAGGTTTCTTCCGGTGCCAGAAAATATGCGAACTCCACCTTGCTGAGATTTATGGCACAGGGGGCCGTCGAGTATTCTAAAGAACTCGGTTATGAGGTACCAATAGCGCTTCATCTCGACCATGGCGATAGTTTTGAACTTTGCAAAGATTGTATCGATAGCGGATTCTCTTCCGTCATGATCGACGGCAGCCACCTTCCCTATGATGAAAACGTCGCTCTTACCCGTAAGGTTGTCGAATATGCTCATAAGCAGGCCGACTATGTTACCGTGGAAGGCGAGCTTGGCGTCCTTGCAGGCATCGAAGATGCGGTTGTAGCGGAAAAATCAACCTACACCCGTCCCGAAGAGGTAATCGATTTTGTCAAGAAAACCGGAGTGGACAGCCTTGCAATCAGCATCGGTACCAGCCACGGAGCAAATAAGTTCACACCGGAGCAGTGTACCAGGAATGCAGACGGGGTCCTTGTTCCCCCTCCCCTTCGCTTCGATATCCTTGAAGAGATTGAAAAGAAGCTTCCCGGTTTCCCCATTGTGCTTCACGGTTCTTCTTCTGTTCCCGTAGAATACGTAAAACAGATTAATCAGTACGGTGGAGCATTAAAGGATGCAGTTGGAATCCCGGAAGAACAGTTGCGTAAGGCGGCAAAATCCGCCGTATGTAAAATAAATATCGACTCAGACGGTCGGCTCGCCCTGACGGCAGCGGTTCGAAAGGTTCTGGCGGAAAAACCTGCGGAATTTGATCCGAGAAAGTATCTTGGACCAGGTCGTGACGAACTGAAGACAATGTACAAACGAAAGAATATCGAGGTTCTTGGCTCGGCAGGCCACGCTTGATCGATTTCCACTAACGAAGGGAAAGGGGCTGTCTGATTGGACAGTCCCTTTTTTTGTAGCACCACTGTATAATGGGTATGTCATATTGCCGATGCAGGCGAAAGCGTTTATGTCAAAACAGTATTAAATCACCGTATCAACAGGTGATACATCGTCCTCCAAAGGAAGAGGAAGATGCCGAAGCCGAAAAGAGGGCAAGGCTGCCCTGATCGCAAATTGTATCATAAGGAGCGAAGCCGCCAGAATAAGGATGGCAAGTATCGATGCAAAAAGATGCTGATTGATCAAAACGAAAGAGGGGCCCAAGGCGATGAAAAAAGAAACTGCGAGGACTCCTATAACGGAGAGGACCCATCGTTTGCCTCCCTCAAGCTGAACGAAGAGAAGCGAAAAGGCCCAAAGAAATATCATACGGGCAACAAGTGCAAGTGGAAGGAAAAAAAGTGCAAAACCGTTATACTGCTTAAACCAAAAAACCGCTTCAACACATCCCGAAAACATCGAAACAACGACAGCATAAAGCAAAGAGGCAAACAAGAGCCTCTCACCGGACAGGATTCGTTCTCTGGCCGATCTCCACAGGGAAAAACCGATAAAAGCTGCCGCCATCGGAGGCAGGTCAAAAATCAACCATCGCTGTAAGAGATAAGGAGCAAATGCATACGCATTAATTCCCCCGATCCCCCAAAAAATCGAGACTGCCGTACCTATCCAGAACCACAGGAAGGCTCGAATCCCGGCAGGGAAAAAGAGTTTATCCCGATACCAGCCGGGAAAAAGCCAGAACAATAGCATACAGCCGATAATCGGAACGGCAAAAATCAAAAATGTTACCATAACTTCTCGAGGCTATCATAAACCAGCATCGGCTGCAACGGTTCGCTATCACCCTTTGACTCTTTTTGATGTGAATGCTATAGTAGTTTCCACTTTGAGTTGACCGGTTTTCATGTATCCCAAAAGGATATCTGGAAGGGCCGGATTAGTCATGAGGAGGAAGATTGGCTGCGAAAGATTTACGAGTGAACAAGGAGATTCGGGTCCGCGAAGTTCGTCTGATCGATGAAAAAGGAGAACAGCGGGGAATCATTCCGACGATTGAGGCCCTGGAGCTTGCACGCCAGGCAAATGCGGACCTTGTCGAAGTATCACCGAATGCGGATCCGCCGGTATGTAAGATCCTTGATTACGGGAAATACAAGTTTGATCAGGAAAAACGGCGCAAAGAATCAAAAAAGAAACAAAAGCAGATCAAGCTAAAAGAGATTCGCATGCAGCCAAAGATCGAAACTCACGATTTGGAGTTCAAGACCAAACATATTAAGACCTTTCTCGAAGAGGGAAATAAGGTAAAGGTAACCATTCGTTTCCGAGGTCGTGAGCTTGCACATACCGAATTGGGGAGGGATGTCCTCATGAAGGTAAATGAAATTTTGGAAGAGCTGGAAACCGACTTTTCCATGGATAGGAAGCCCATCATGGAAGGTAGGTTCATGTCTATGATCTTGAGCCCGAAAACGGGTAAGAAATAAACGAGCACAGGTGAGGAATTGATATGCCGAAAATGAAAACCCGCAAGTCCGCGGCAAAACGGTACTCGGTTACCGGGTCTGGCAAAGTCAAGTATAAGAAACAGGGACTTCGCCATATTCTAACAAAAAAATCCACAAAACGGAAAAGAAACCTTCGTCATGCTGGCGTTCTCAGCAAGGCCGAAACCGAAAAGGCGAAGGGCCTTCTTCCCTATAACTTCTAAAGGAGTTTTTTGCCATGCCCAGAGCAGTTGATGGAACACGAAGACATGACCGACGCAAAAAGATAACGCGTCAGGCAAAGGGTTACTGGGGTCGTCGAAGCACCAACTTTCGGACCGCCAAGGATGCGGTTGAGAAAGCGGGCCAATACGCATATCGTGACCGCAGAAGAAAGAAACGGGATTTTCGTAAGCTTTGGATTGCCAGGATTTCTGCCGCTTGCAGAAACGAAGGGATCACCTACTCTCGTTTTATAAACGGTCTCATTAAAGCCGATGTCAGAATCAATAGGAAGGCCCTTTCCAATATGGCTATTGAAGACAAAACGGCGTTCTCCGAGCTTGTAAAGAAAGCGAAAGCGGAGTTGGAGGTATAAGTAATGGTTACCTTCGAGCAGATTCAGCTTCTCGAAAGCAAAGTGCGGCAGGCTGTTGATCTCATTGCTTCTCTGCGGGAAGAAAATGGTGCGCTGAGGAAGACCCTCTCCAACGATGAAAAGCGTATCGAAGAGCTCGAGGTTCTCATCGATTCATTCAAACGTGATCAGGGAAAAATCGAAGAAGGCATCATCAGTGCTTTGCAGCAGCTGGATGCGCTGGAAAGCAGTGCCGTCGAAGTGCAACAGCATGACGGCGAGGCTACTTCGACGGCAGAAGCCCCTATCGAGGAAACCGAAGGAGAATCCCTTCAGCCAGATATCGCAGAACCGGACATCGCAGAAAGCGAAGATGTTGAAGAACCCGCTCCCGACCGCAACGGGGAGCTTGATATCTTTTAATCATCGAATGAACAAGGAACCGTTTCATATTTCCATGTTGGGGTCTTCGTTCGCCGTCAGGACGGATGAAGACCCTCGTTATTTGCGTCAGCTCGTCTCTTTCGTCGAAGAGAAGGTACAACGCATAGAAGAAAACATGGGAAGCAGAGAACCTTTACGTAGCGCCATTCTTTCCAGTATACTAATAGCAGATGAGCTCTTTCAGGAACGAATGAAATCGGAACGGGCCGAAGAGGCAACCGATCGTTTGATCCAATTTCTGGACGAAGAGCTCCCCTAAAAGAGAATACTTTTCCTGCGATGTACGGGAGGGGATCGTCAATCTCTTGGGACAAAAATATAAAACGGGATTCCTTCATTTCGTGGTTGAATTGACCGTCCTCGAGACGGACAGGATTCCACGTTGCGGAAACCCACTTGAACCATTGGGTTCAAGAGATTTTTTCTCCAAGCGGCATCGCGGGTTTTACTATAGGGGATTGGAACTATTATGGCATTGATGACAAGCCAACAGATAAATCGATTTTATCAGCATTACAGGGAGATCGATGTAACCTTTAATAAGGATGTTATCAGAGCTACAGGACTGCTGGCAAAGCACATTTTTCTGAAATTTCTGGGATCACAAATTCCCTGCATTATCTTTTCCGCATCCATGACCGGTGCCAAGGTCATTGCAAATATCTCAAGTGAGACATTTGAACGGCTTCGACAGGCAAACAATCTTGTATCGTTACGTCTTTCCTTTCAGGAAAGTGATAAAAACGATCCTCTTGCCTTTTTCGTCGCATCAAAAATAAGTGGGTTTAACCCTTATAACAAAGAGCATCCCACACTCAATTTTGTTAATCTCGAATTTACCCAGCGCCCGCCGGACGATTTGATAGGAATTCTTGGGACCTTGCTGGAGGCCAGTGTCAACTCGAAGAAGCGAAAAGAAGAACGTATTCAGATCGATGCCAACAGCATCCGGAAATTAGGTCTTACCTCAAAGGCTGGTCAGCTTCGGGTAGAAAGCATCCCTCGCCCCTGCATCATCAGAGACCTCTCATTTTCCGGAGCAAAGGTCGTCGTTTCCGGTGTTGCGAAATTCCTTTTGGGTAAGGAGTGTCATCTTCACCTTGAAACGGTCGAACAACGGGCCTTCAACCTTCCGGCAACCATCGTTAGAAGTGAAGAAGTCGAGGGTAGAAAAGATCTTACAGCAGTTGCCATCCAATTCTTAGAGGAGCAGACTCCCATCGAATATAAAGTCATGCTGAATGATTATATGAAGGCTCGTCCGGTCTCGTCGGCGATGACGAAGAATCAGAAAGAGGCATAGATGGGTGGAAAAGAAGAATTAGAGCGTTTACTGTATATTTCTTTGCCTGAAGACTTTCATCGTTCCATTGGGGACTTTTCCATTGATCCGACTATTATGCTACCCGTCGAAGCCCCTCCTGGCATGGGGGAAGTCGTGGACTTTGCCGACCTTTCTTGGGAGATGATCATTTCGGCCATGTTGAAGATATTGGCATGGGACCCCGCTCACAGCCATGCCGACTACTTCCGAGGTTTTATTCTTGCCCTTCAGCCCGACATTGTTTCAACAATGACGGAGGCGGCCATTATAAAAGCAAAGAGGCTCGATTTCGACCTTGCCGAGGAACTTTTTCTTGCGCTCTCCCGTCTCGATCCACAGGAAGAGAAAACACCCCTTAACCTTGCCCTTCTTTATGAACAGCAGCTTGATCTCTATGTCGATCAGGGACGTATTCCCTTGGCAGAAAACGCCGCAATCAAGGCGATCAATACCTATGAAAAGGCCCTTGCCTCCTTTCCTCAAAGTCCCGGGGTATGTTTCAACGCCGGCTATTTTTTCCTCAAACTGCGTAAGCTTGGAAGGGCAAAAATACTTTTGAGCGACTTTCTCTCCCTTGCTGAGGATAATGATCCTCGTAAGCCCAAGGTGGAAAAGGCTCTTGATGAGCTTGAAAGTAATGATCAACTCGACCGGCTTTTTCATGAAGCATTCGAAGCCATTAAAGAAAAACACGAAAAGGAAGGCATAGAGAAGATCAAGAGCTTTCTCTCTGCGCGCCCCGAAGTTTGGAGTGGCTGGTTCTTGCTTGGCTGGGCTCTCAGACGGAGTGGCGACTATACCGCAGGCAAAAAAGCGCTCTATAAGGCCTTGGAATTGGAAGATAAGGAAGTAGACATCTATAACGAACTTGCCATTTGCCTCATGGAGCTCGGAGAATACGACCAATGCAGGGTTGTGTTGGAAAAGGCCAAGGCCATAGAACCGCAGAATGTCAAGATCATATCGAATATTGCAATCCTCGAGTTAAAAACAGATAACAATGAAGAGGCCCAACGCTGTTTCCGTGAGATCCTGAAAATTGATCCGCAAGATCCTCTTGCCCTTTACTATGCAAAAGATATCGAATAGATTTCACGTGCCTTTGCGGTGATGGATGATCATGTACAGAAGCGTTTACCACCAATATTCCTAACACTACGGAATTTTCTTCATCTTTTTTTCAAAAAAGCTAAAGTTTGACCTTCTCCATGCCGAAGCTTTAGACTGAGGAAAGGTCAAACCGCGGTAAACTGGCCAGTACCCACCTTCCCTCTTCATGTAAAGCATCGGCGGATCCTGAAAGGGTCTTAAGGAAATCTTTTTTGAATTCGCCGAAAAGGAAGCAAGGACGCTTCCGTAACATTCAAGGAGGATGTCACATGATCATTAATCACAACATGAGTGCTGTCTTTTCGCAAAATCGCCTCAAAATTAGTAACAACGCAGTAAGCAAAAACATGGAGAAGCTCTCTTCAGGTCTTCGCATCAACCGTGCAGGCGACGATGCATCGGGTCTGGCAGTATCAGAGAAGATGAGGTCTCAGATTAGAGGCTTGAATCAGGCAAGCAGAAATGCCTCCAACGGCATCAGCTTTATCCAGTCGACCGAAGGATATCTTCAGGAGACTCAGGATATTCTGCACCGCATGAGAGAGCTTTCTGTGCAGTCCGCAAATGGTATCTACTCCGACGAGGACAGAATGCAGATTCAGGTTGAAATCAGTCAGCTGGTTGATGAGGTCGACCGAATTGCCAGTCATGCACAGTTTAACGGAATGAACATGCTTACCGGCCGTTTTGCCCGGGAATCGGGAGAAAATACCGTTACAGCCAGTATGTGGTTCCATATCGGGGCCAATATGGATCAGCGGGAACGGGTTTTTATCGGTACCATGACCAGTGCCGCACTCGGTGTGCGAAATATCGGGACCAATGAAATTTTAACCATCGAGACCCCCGAAGATGCAAACCGGGCAATCGGGACCCTGGATTCCGCTCTCAAGAGCGTAAACAAGCAGCGGGCCGATCTCGGCGCTTATCAGAACAGGCTCGAACATGCGGTTAAAGGCATCGATGTTGCGTCCGAAAACCTCCAGGCGGCGGAAAGCAGGATTAGAGACACCGACATGGCCGATGAGATGGTGAAATATACCAAGAACCAGATCCTTGTTCAGGCAGGAACGGCTATGCTGTCCCAGGCAAACATGAAAACGCAGTCAGTCTTGCAACTTTTCGGATAGAGGGCTACACTATAAGTAGTAATCCTATCCCGTAGGATCTTTGAAAACAATCCCTCCGGGTGTCGGAGCGTAGAGTTACCCGATCTCCTTTTAGGAGGTCGGGATTACTCCTCGTTTTTCTGCATGAAGGAAGCGAACGGGGCAGAAGAGGCGCGAACTTATTCTTCTGTTTTCCTTCTCAAACGACACCGAATCGTTGAAGGCAAAGGATGCCTTCGTTAAATATCAAGGAGGGTTTATGATTATTAACCACAACATGAGCGCCATGTACGCAAACAGAAGTCTTAGCGTACGTAACAGTGAGGTGCAAAGCAACATCGAAAAGCTCAGCTCCGGCATGCGTATCAACAGGGCCGGCGACGATGCTTCAGGTCTTGCGGTATCCGAAAAAATGCGGGGCCAGATCAAGGGGCTTAATCAGGCTACACGGAACATCGAAAATGGTGTCTCCTTCATCCAGGCAACGGAAGGATACCTGCAGGAAACTCAGGATATACTTCATAGGCTGAGAGAACTCTCGGTACAGTCGGCAAACGGCATCTATACAGACGAAGACAGAATGCAGATTCAGGTCGAAGTCAGTCAGCTGGTCGACGAAGTCAACAGAATCGCCAGCCATGCACAGTTCAACGGTATGAACATGCTTACCGGTCGGTTTGCACAGAACGGAGAACAGGTCATGCAGTTCCAGGTCGGGGCCAATATGGACCAGAGTGAAAGAATTTACATCGGCACCATGACTGCACAGGCGCTCGGACTTCAAGGGTCGCAGGGAACCGAAGAGATGATTTCGATCACCTCGGTAGACTCTGCAAATATGGCTATCGGCCAACTTGATACCGCCCTCCGTCAGGTCTCGCGTCAGCGAGCCGATCTTGGCGCATATCAGAACCGCTTTGAGACAGCCAGTCAGGGTGTATCTATCGCGGCCGAAAATCTTCAGGCTGCCGAAAGCCGAATCAGGGATGTCGACATGGCTTCGGAAATGGTTGATTACATGAAAAACCAGATCCTTACGCAGGCCGGCACCGCGATGCTTGCTCAGGCAAATACAAAGACCCAGTCGGTACTTCAGCTTTTTTAAGTATACCGTTCTTTTTCGGATGAGATTCCTGGACGTTTTCTCATCCTTTTTTCGGACAGGGGAGGCCGCGCCCCTTCCCTGTCTTTTTTTCTAAAGAGGTGGTTCTTATGGAACTCGACATACAGAATCTATCGAATAACGCTGCTCGAATGGAAACGATCCGTAGAAACAGTGAAGCGGCCCAGGCCATGAAGGCTAAGGCGAAAGCTCAGCGTATTGCGGAAGAACAAAGCAAAAAGGAAGCTGCAGCCGCGCCAATTTCTGAAAAAGATGCGGAAGGTTATTTGAAAGATATTCTCCGGATGACGAGTCTATTCGATCGTAAACTTAAATTTATTCTCAACCGCGATCTCGGTACCATAGTAGTAAAGGTGGTGGACCGACAAACCGATAAGGTGATCAAGGAGATACCCCCGGAGGAACTTCAGCGGCTTCATCGCAGGATGAAGGAGGCCATCGGCCTTCTGATCGACGAGGAGATCTGAAAGGTCCCCCTTGTTTCGGGGGCTTTTACAAGGCATGTCTGATTTATCGATACCGGGCGTAAATAGTAAATATAAGACAGATGAAATGATCAAGGCGATCATGGATGCCGAGCGTATCCCCCTCAATCGCCTTGAAGATCGAAAAGAAGAGTATAAGCAGCAAAAAGATGCCTGGCAGGTGATCAATAGAACCATTGATCGCTTTCGGGATAGTGCGAAAAAACTCTACGGCTTTCAAAACCCCTTTCAAAATCTGATTGCCGGTTCCTCTCAAGAAAATGCACTCACGGCAACGGCGGGCCGTCAGGCCGAAGAAGCGACAAGTTCCGTGGAGGTCATACAAGCGGCTTCCGCCGATCGCTTCGCTAGCGATTCACTACCGAATGACTATCATGTTCCGGAGGGAACATATAGATTTCGGATAGGAGACGAAGAGGTATCAGTAAAATTCCGAGGCGGCGACCTTGATTCTTTTGCACAGGCGATAAACCGCCGGGGAACAGGTCTTCTTGCGGCTTCGGTGGTACGGGACACCTTTGATACAAAGGTAATGGTGATCAACAGCTTGAAAACCGGTGAGGAAAACAAGCTGCTCTTTGATGATGCAACCAAAGCCCTTGCCCTTGATATGGGAATGCTGGAAGAACCGGTAGAAGACAGCTTCTCGCTGACACCCAATAAAACGGCAGAGCCAGGAGAGCGTCAGACAGTAGATATCAATCATGCGCTGACGGGTAAGCAGCAGCTCTCGGTCACCTACACGGTCGAAAACCTACCGAAAGAGGCGTACTCACCCCCATCCCCACCCAGCGGACCATCACTCTCTCCTCCCGAGGGGCTCACCTACGAAGGAATTACCATCCAGAACAGCGAAAGCCAGGTTGAAGTGCCCCCATGGCAGCCTCCGCCTCCCCCACCCTACAGCGAATCAAAGGATATTTTTTCGATTGACGGGAACGCTTTATCACCGATCTCCGGTGAGGATACCGAAGCAACAATCGTATTGGGGAGAAACGAACTTTCCGATTTTCCAAAAAAACTGGAAATCGACAACGGGGGAAATACCAATCGGAGGATTACTGTCAAAAAGATAGCCATCACCGATCCTGAGGTTAGAGGGGATGCATCCCCGGCACATGCAATATCTGCCGCTTCAGATTCGATCATCAAAATCGAAGGAATCGAGGTCAGGCGGCCGGATAACGAGATTGATGATGTGATACCCGGTATTACTCTTCATATACAGGCCCCTTCCGACGGGCCCGTGGATATTCATATAGAACCCGACCGCGAAACGATCAAAAACGATATCATAGCCTTTGTCGGCAGCTACAACCAGCTTCTAACCCGCATCAATATCATGACCGATACAAATGAATCGATCATAGATGAGATCGAATATTTCACCGATGACGAACGAAAAACTGCACAGGATCAACTCGGAATCTTTCAGGGGGACACCACCTTTATGCAGTTGAAAAATAGGCTGCAGCAGTTGATCATCACACCCTACAAAACCAGTGCAGACAATCGACTTTCCATGCTCAATCAGATTGGGATATCGACCAACAGTTCAGGCTTCGGCGGCGGGGTGGATCAAAAAAGGCTGCGCGGTTACCTTGAGATCAACGAAGCAAAGCTTGATGAGGTATTGAAATCCGACCTCTTACCCGCAATCAAGGAACTTTTCGGAAGGGACAGCGACGGGGATCTTGTCGTGGACTCTGGTGTCGGCTATGCTATGGATCAATATACCTCCTACTATACCCAAACAGGAGGCTTAATTGCGACCAGGGTATCGGGGCTAAATGAACGAATAGATGATACCGATGATGATATTAAGGAAATGGAAGACGATTTAGAACGCAAAGAGCAGCAGCTCAAGGTGAAATACGGACAGATGGAGAGTGCCCTGAGTACTATGCAGGAAAACAGCCGTGCCTTGAATAATTTAAACAACTCCGGGCAGTAAAGCACTATACATGAAGGAGAATGGGGTGCAAATTCTGGTTAACAGTGTTCCTTTCGATGTGACGATTGAAGATGAACAGACGATAGGGGAAGTTGTCGCCGGCATATCAGGGTGGCTAAAGGGAAATGAGTATTCAATAACGGGAATTGAGATCGACGGGAAACGTGCCGACCTATTGGACAAAGAGAGCTGGAGAAATATCTCCATCGACTCGCCTAAAACCATCAATCTCGTGGCTTCATCCTTTCTGGAGCAGAGAAATGAACACCTAACGATTCTTCTGGATTACATTATCATGTTTAAGCAGGCTCTTGCTTCGGCAAATCTTGAGATTGTTCAGCAATTGCTTGCCGAATACGGTCCCGTTAGGGGTTCTGTCGATCCTCTTATCAATCCGGGAGAATCGGGTGAACCACTTGCCGCTCGCTTTGATCAACTCCTCGCCGCATCAGGTCTGGCACTGGGTAAACCTGGGCCTCAGGCTCTCGCTTTGATTGATTTTTTCAGAAATCTGGAAGTACTCATCAGAGACCGTCTCGACGAAGTTCAGAATCCCAGAAAGGAACTTGACAATGCGGTTGCTGCACTTCGGGAAATCGTTCCCGTCCTGGAAGATCTTCCTATATTACTTCAGACGGGAAAGGACTCCGAGGCCATGCAGCAGATTGTCACCTTTACAGAATTGTACGGAAAGTTGACGCGCCTTTTTCCCTACCTAAAGGCTTGCTGCGATATTGACGTGCTCGAAGAGAAAGAGTCCCTACGAGTCGGCACGCTCTATCGGGAACTTAATCCCATTCTTGCAGAACTTACCGATGCCTTCGATTCTTCAGATGCCGTGCTCATTGGCGATCTGGTCGAATATGAAATAGCTCCTCGTATCTCCGGCCTCTGTACGGAGATAGAATCCGTTCTTAAGGAGAATGAAGCGGGATGATGTGGGAAACAACACTTCCTCTTTTGCAATTTGTTCCCACAATCAAAAAAAGCGACCCCAGAACGACTATTATAGGGGTTATCGTTGTCGTAGTTTTTTTTGGAATTCTGCTTCTTGTCGGCGGCAAAGGCGGTGGCGGAACCAGATCACGAACCGCAAGTAGGGGAAGCAAACGTACATTCAAGCGGCATGCACAGGCTCGAGGTCTCAATAAGAGAGAAAGTACGCTTCTCATGCAGATAGCACAGGGATCAAACACCTCTCCTTTGCGTTTACTCCAAAGCGGTCAAAGTCTTGATCTTGCATTAAAAAAGACATTTTCCAGTATTGAAACGGACCCGCATCCAGGTGTGGATAAGGAAGCAAGGAAGCTGGAGCTCTACAGGATCAAGCAGAAACTCGAACGCTCAGGAGGAGGAGGGACGGGTAATTACGGCTCATCAAAGCAGATTCCTCTGGGCCAGGCTCTCACAATTCAGGACGAGGCTGGAAATCGATTCCAATCCAAGATAAACGGCAATCTCCAAAAAAATCTCAGCCTGACAGTTCCTGTTGATAATCGCGGTAACCAGATACGCTGGAAAAAATGGACCAAGGTGAAGGTCTTTTTCTGGCGCTCGAACGGGCAAGGCTACAGCTTCGAGAGCAAGGTCCTCGGCTATAACCAGTTGAGGGGAGTTTCAAGTCTCTTCATTCAGCATGCAGGAAAAATCAAGAAAGAGCAGCAACGGCGTTACCGTAGGCGAGAAATGAGTCGACCGGCCTACTTTTACCCCATCAGGGTCTTGGCAGCAGGAAGCGGAAAAAATATGGAAAAGAAGGCGGTTGTCGAGCATAAGCGTGGTACCCTCGGCACGATCAACGATATCTCCGCCGGAGGCTGCGCAATGAAGAGCAACTATCCCCTTGGAACGGGCGAATTGATCAAACTCGAATTTGAGACAGGCCGGGGATCAAACCAAGTCGTGGTGTATGGGAAGGTGCGGAGTCTTTCAAGGCTTCGGCCCATTGGAGGCATTATGCACATCCAATTCACCCGGATGAGCAGAAAGCACCTCAATCGAATCAACTCCTACGTCTACGGACTTGAAGATTCCGTCGCGAAAAAACGTTAACCGATAATTGACCAAGACCGGCGATTTCTCCTACAGTATAGCACTATGCAGGTGTTAGGACTAAAAGAGATCCGCAAAAAGGATTTAGCCATCCTTTATCGACGGGAATTTACCGCAGTAGCTTCAATTAAGCATATAGGGACAGAGGTGCAGGATAAGCGTGTCAGCTTTAGTATCGAACACCTTCCCACAGGCGGAACGCATATAGCTGTTTCCTTCCTCGATCACATTGATTACCCTCTTCTGCCGGCAATCAAGAGCATGAAGGCGTATATTGCCGAACAGGAACGTGAGGGAAGACTCTCCTGAACGGAAAAACAGATGAAAGAGCATAAAACATCAAGTGGCGAACAGACGCAAGCCTTGGGGGCCGACTTTGCGGCAGGCCTTAGCCCCGGGGCTGTCGTTTGTATGCACGGCCCTCTTGGTGCAGGAAAAACGACCTTTATACAAGGCGTTGCCTCCTTCCTGGGGATACAAGAAGCGGTGACGAGCCCGACATTCACCATTGCCTCTGCGTACGAAGGAAGCCTGCCCCTTTATCATATCGACGTCTATCGCATTGATTCGGTCGAAGAGTTTGAACTGTTGGGACTCGAAGAGTATATCTACGGCAAGGGGCTTACCTTTATCGAATGGAGCGAAAAGGTGGAAGAGGCCCTTCCCTCGAGGCTCATTCATATCACTATCGGCATCAATGACGATGGGACACGTACCATCGTCATTGGCGAACCTGAGGAGGAGCCGTGAACATCCTTGCCTTCGATACAAGTGGAGAGGTCTTGTCTATCAGACTTGAAACCTCCCGGACCATACGAAACCTTGTCATAGACGGTGCCCTTCACCACGCGGAACGGCTCATGCCTGAGATCGACGAGATGCTAAAAAAGGAGGAACTCTCCGCCGATAAGCTCGACCTCATCGTTACTTCCCGGGGGCCCGGCTCCTTTACCGGTCTGCGTATCGGCATGGCGACCGCAAAAGGGATAGCTGTGGGAGCACATGTTCCCCTCGTTTCGGTTTCCACCCTCGATGCCATGGCCTGGGGCAAAAAAGATATTGCCACGGCAGTCTTACCGCTTATCGATGCCAGAAAGGGGCGTTTTTACTGTGCGCTCTACCTCTCTGGAGAACGGGTTACCGACTACCTGGACCTTGATGCTGAAAAGATACAGGGTATCATTCGGGAAAGGATGGAGAAGAGAGAAAGCGAGCTTCTTCTCACCGGCCCCGGGGCAGATCTATTCCTTGAACAGATAAGCTCCTCTCCCCTTTGGATGCTCGATCCTTATCGGAGAGAAGGAGTCGGCCTTGCCCTGGCGCGCTGTGGTGAAAACCACTATAATCAGAGGGGAGCCGACAAGGAAGGGACAGGCCCCTTCTATCTCCGACAAAGTGAGGCGGAGTTGTCGCGTAAAAAATAGACAGAAGAGGGGGCTCATCACGAACGGCAGTGATATCCGACAGGTAGAAAGTATCGGAGATCTCGAAGAGCTTACAGAAGTCGAAGAGCTAGACGAGATAGCCTCTTCCCTTTCCCCTCATCTCGACATTTCCGATTTGAATACTTCGTCAATGCTGGCGCATACTGTTTTGCCTTGTGCAGTAATCGACGAAACCCTTCATGTCCGGTGGGCAAACCCCGCCTTTTTTTCCTTCTTTACCGACAGCAGCCCCGGTGTGGGATTGGGGAAGCTCCTTTCTCCGACGCTTTCGGCTGAGGCCGCCACACTCCTTCTTGCCGAACTGCGAAGCAAAGAGTTGCATTATTCTACCAAGAAAGGGCTCTATCTTCCGAGCAAGCTGAAACTCCCGGTAGAGTTGAACCTCCTTTTTTCCCCTGTCAGAAAAAAGGAGTCAAAAGAAGTGCCGGAATTCTGGATCATGATGGTGGACGATGTGACCCATGAACATCGGACACTGCTTAGGGGTACCTTTCTTAGCCTTTTGGAGGCGTCGAAGCTAAAGGATAACGACACGGGATACCATATTAAACGTGTCGGCGAATATGCCAGACTACTTGCCACGTCCATGGGTGATGATTCTGCTTTTTCGGAGCAGGTCACTCCCGGATTCATCGATGATATCTATTTTCTTGCACCTATGCATGATGTAGGGAAAATCGGTACGCCCGACGATATTTTAAACAAAGAAGGCCCTCTGGATGCACGAGAATGGATAATCATGAAAGAGCATACCATCAACGGTGCCTATATTCTCAATTCGTATCCCAATATCATGGCAAAACAGATTGCTCTTCACCATCACGAACGATGGGATGGCAATGGATACCCTTATAGCCTTGCTGGAGATATGATACCTCTTGCGGCAAGAATCGTAACAGTCTGTGATGTCTACGATGCGCTGCGTATGAAAAGGAGCTACAAAGATCCCATTCCTCACGAAACATCTTGTTCAATTATCCTGCAGGGTGCAGGAACTCAATTCGATCCTGCGATTATAGCACACTTTAAAAAGCTGCGTGACCGTTTTGCCGAGGTACATGACCACTTTGATGATGAGTTTTCCTGAGGATTCTTAGGACTTATCGGAAGGGTTCTTTTTTTTTCCGGCAAAAAGATCGATTTCAGGGAGATCCGTAACATTCGACGTAGCGGCAGCCCGGTTTTCTTCCTGTATGGCCTCAAAGACCTCATGGCGGTAGACCTTGACGTTTCGCGGGGCCTCTATGCCCAGCTTAACCTGATCACCACGAATATCGACAACCGATATCTCAATTGAGTCTCCGATGATAATCCGCTCATTGACCTTCCGTGCAAGGATCAGCATGCCGCATTCCTTTGCCCGGCAAACTCATCCATGATCAGATGCTTGGTACGCCAGTTTGTGTCGCCCGCGATTGCCTGCCGTGCGACCCTCGTTTTTCTGTTGATAATGATAGGCCCCTGAAGATTCGCCGTCATACCGCTGTGATTGTTCGGTGGTATGGTAACGATGGTGAAAAGCAATAGATCATCGTCATCGCTTCCTTCAAGCCCAATCTCATGGTACTCATCGCTCGAAAGAACAGGATCGTAATCGGGACGAAAAATGAAGGGACTAATCAGGACAAAGGCAATCTCGGGGACATCGATCGACTGAAGCCAATAAAAGGGTTGCTGGATGGCATCGAGCAACACATAACGCTTGAGGGTTTCAAAGCCGAATATGCCCGTAGGAAAACTGATCAGTTGCCGTTCATCAACATCGATAAGGCCGTAAGGCTTGGTTTGTACTTTCATGTTACCGTCTCCTTTCTTTCACCGCTTCAGGCTACCTGAGAAAATCAAGCAAGGTCGGCTGAAGTATCTTTCCGGCGGTCTGGAGCGCTGCTTTATGACTCTGCTCCAGAGCGGTAAGATCGGTAATAGCTTCGGCCAAATCAACATCGGTTTCCTGACTGTCCCTGTTCACTATTTCAGGCCTTTCCTGAGCAATCCGCTGACGGATCAACTGAAGACGCTCATCCCTGGAACCAAGCCCCGACATTGTTTCAATCAAATTATCCTGAGCCATGGAAATACCCTTTAAAGCACTTCCCCCAATTTCAATGGTATCACCTTTCAAAAGAGAATCACGCAGATTCATGACCATATCAAAGAGAGAGCCGCCGGAAAGGCTTGCCCCCCGGGCAAGGTTGTAGGGAGCCTTCCCTATCTCTGCGATAACCCCCAAATCTTTCAAAACCCGTCCATCTCCGACATCCTCAAGCCAAAGCTGATGCGGCGAAGTAGTAGAGAGCACAAGACTATTTTCCACCGGATCGAGAGATGCCTTTACAGCGGCTGCCGAATCATTGATCTTTGCAATGATTGCATGAATATTATCCCCGGCAGAAAGCTTGACATATTCATTGTCGATACGCACGAGAGAATCTTCCGTTAAGGTATAGGAGGAAGCATCCCGTCCGGAAAAGAGCTGCTGCTGTTCCGCCCAGAAGAGATTGTTACCGGAAAACCCGGCCTGAATATAGTTACCGGAGCTTACTTCAGCCTTCGGAGGGGTAATGGTCCCTATATATTCAACATTGGTAACCCCGTAGCTCCTCCCCCCGTCAAGACTTCCCTGGATGACTCGATAGGCGGGGCTCATGGTCCGGTCACCGGCGAAAAAACTGGTCCCGTCAGGGCCTCGGGCATTGGCGATTTCGACTAATTCCTTGAGGAGCTGATCAATCTCGCCACCTATCATCCGCTTATCGTCCTTGTTCAAGGTATCGTTTGCTCCCTTGACGGCAAGTTCACGGACCTGGTGGAGTATATCGTTGGCACTCTTGAGGTAGCTCTCGGCAATTCTTCCCTCATCAAGAACCATTGCAGCATTCTGATCGAACTGAGAAAGCCTGTCGACCGCCGATTTGTAACGGACCGAATGTGCGGCGGCAATGGGATCGTCCCGGAGATTGGTAATCCTGCTCTGACTACCAATCTGGTTCTGGACCCTGCTCATCTCGTTGTTACGCCGTCTGAGATAGTACTGCATATCGTAATTGGGTTGATATGTACTAACGCGTTTCATCTACTTCACCTTTATGCACCCATGCGGTTGATAATGACGTCGAGCATCTCGTCGACCGCTGTAATAAAACGGCTTGCCGCAGCATAGCCGTGCTGAAATTTGATCATGTTTGCAAGCTCTTCATCAAGGTTGACTCCGGCAATCGACTCCCGCCGATCCGAAAGATCCTTCATAATGGCCTCTTCGGTTTCCAATGACCGCTGGGCGGTCTCACCTTTTAACCCGACCCTTGCAACGGCACTGGAAAAGTATTCATCAAAACTGCGGTAACTGCCAACCATGACGTCGCGATCTCGAAGGGCGGCGATAGCCAGAGCGGCAGAACCATCTCCAGGCTGAGCGGGACGCCCGTTTTCACCGAGACCTGCCGCTATCGTTGCAGGCTCGGCCTTAACCTGGCGATTGATCTCGATCCAGCCGGAAGGATGGCTCAAGGGAGCGACCGCATACCCTGCCCCATCCTCTCCGCCGCGAAGCGCGAGAACGCCGTCGGCTCCGTCCCAGCTATACGCACCTTCCGGCCCACTTTCCTCTAAGATCCCGGCATATCCGACAAGAAACTGTCCGCTATCCTCGATGCCGCGGATCACAAAATCCGGGTTTTCTATGCCAGCCGCGGGGGTCCCTTTTAGAGAAAGTCTGCCAAGACGATCGAAACGGGCAACAACTTCGGAACCTGAGGCATTAATGCGTTTTACAATGTCATCTACCGTATCGGTGGGTTCATAATCGATTTCCACCGTGCCATCGCTACCGGACAAGCGGAGGGTCCCGCTTATTCCCACCTGTTCCTGAGGATTCAGGCTGTTGCTTCCATTGATCCGGTAGATATAGGTCGAATCAAAGGCTCCGTCGCCGTTTCGGTCGTAATTTCCATTGGCATTGGCCACAAAGGGATACTCGGTAAAGAAATCTATACCGGTCTTCCCGTTAAGACCGTAGCCGGCCCGGTGGACTTCATTCACCATATCCACAAAATTAACGGTCATGGTGTCGAGTTCCTGGATCTCTTTGCGAATATCGCCATCCCGAAGCTCAACCATTGCTGCAAGACGTCCGTTTTTCGGTCGGAAATCCTCTCCGGAAGCCTCCCATACGACCCTGCTGTAGCCTTCGTTTCGGGGATCAGGATCGGCGGCAATCTTCGTTACCACATCCCCCTGAACCAGATGCATTCCCCCGGAATGAACGGTAAATTCATCGGGATCCCTATCATCCACACTGATGTCGATGATATCCGCAAGTTTTCTTACAAGGAGATCGCGACGATCCAGAAGATCATTTGGCTCGTCTCCCATCGCCTTTACCTTGATGATTTCACGATTAAGATCGGCGATATCGCTGGTGATGTTATTAACACGGTCCACCGTTACCTGGATATCCTGTTCCAGCATCTCTCTGATATCCTTGAGTCCCTCATAGCGCCGGTGAATCCCATCCATCAGGGAGTCACCGCGCTCAATGATTGCAAGCCTGGAGGCATTATCCTCCGGATGCAGGGAAAGGTCCTGCCAGGACTCCCAGAATTTATCCATGAGGCCCCTCACAGAGAGCTCTGAGGGCTCGTTGTAGACCTGTTCCGCCATCAAAATATAGGAATCTCTCACATCCCAATACCCTTTTCCCGAGGATTGAGAGACGATCCGCCTTTCCAAAATGGAATCATGGGCACGGCTGATCCTCTCTGTAACAACCCCTTGCCCCATCTGACCTGCAGTCTCCTCTCGGTTGAGGCCGGGGACATAGATCGGTTCGTAGGGAGACATCTCGACTCGCTGTCTGCTGTACCCCTCGGTTGCGGCGTTGGTAATATTATGGCCGACCGTGGATAGTCCCTGGGCATGAGCTACGACACTCCGTTTTCCCATCTCAATTCCGGTAAAGGCTGACTGCATACAAGGCTCCTATAACTGCCGATTCAGAATCAGGGGGCCGGCCTCACTTTGGCGAGCTCCGCCGTTTTTCGCATAGATTGTTCCACGTCGCATTGGACTCATCTCTCCGATGATACCCTTTAGCGTCCCCTGAACGGCCCGCACATAGGCATCGATTCCCCAAACAATCCCGCGCAAATTCACAACTGCCATTTTTAGCTCACGAAACAGAGCGGAAAGACGCTCCCGTTCTTCTGCCGGAAGATGAACAGCCACCTGATAAAATCCTGCATCAGGAAGCTCCCCAACCGCATCCCGCAGCTGGGCGAAAACCTCACATCTTGTCTGTTCCTGTTTATCAAGCTTATCGGAAAGCGTTTTGGCACTCGCCATCACCTTCTGAAGCTCTTTCCAGTCTCGCTTGCAAACATGTTGATTCAGTTCCCGCTCCCAGAGAGAAAACTGCAAAATCAGGTCCCGCTCCTGCTCCATACTCTTTTCCAGTTTTTTCATCAATGACTGCATACGAACGCTCCTCATCCTTTATCATCGGCATTATTTATGCGACTGTTAAGAAGAGTTTCACCAGGATTCGAAACACTACAAAAATCACAGGTTGTCATTATATAGTATTTTTAATATATTTACCTGTAGTTCACATTTTTTGCATCTTATGCTATGCTGAAGGTGCTTTTAGGAGGATTGCGCATGAATACCGATTACGATGTAGCGATTATCGGTGGAGGGGCAGCGGGACTCACCGCAGCACAATATGCTGCCAGGGCCAATTTGAAAGTGGTCATCATCGAAGAAATGGCGCCAGGAGGCCAATGCCTGATAATAGCCGACTTGGAAAATTATCCCGGCTTTCCCGAACCGATTTCAGGTATAGAATTCTCACAACGTTTTGAACAGCAAGCCCGTAACTTCGGTGCCGAGTTCTTGACGGCAACAGTGAGGTCACTTAAAAAAGAGGATAATATCTTCAACATCGAGACATCCAAGGGCATTATTACCTCCCTTACGGTTATCGTTGCAACGGGTGCTAAGCACCGTCATCTTGGTATTCCCGGAGAAAAAGAGTTTACCGGCCGAGGGGTGAGCTATTGTGCAACCTGCGACGGGCCCTTTTTCCGCAACAAGAAGATTCTCGTAGTCGGCGGCGGAGACGCGGCCTGTGATGAATCGATGTTCCTGGCGAATTTGACCGATAAGGTCATCCTCATCCATCGGCGAGACCGATTTCGAGCCCAAAAGGCACTTGCCGATCGGGTCGTGGCAAATAAGAATATTGAAGTACGATTCAACACAGAACTGAAAGAGATAAAGGGTTCCATGAAGGTTGAGAAAGGAGTCTTTCTCAACAATAAAAGCGGTGAGGAGTATGAAGAAGAAGTCGATGCCGTCTTTGTCTTCATCGGATCTGACCCGCAGACCGCTATTCTCCCTGAGGTAGAGAAGGACGAGGCAGGGTACATCGTTACAAACCAGTGTATGGAAACAGAGATTCCCGGACTCTATGCGGTCGGTGATGTGAGAAATACCCCCTTCAGGCAGCTCGTTGTGGCCGCAAGCGATGGCGCAATCGCCACCCATTGTGCATCACAATACATTGACGACCTAAAGGGCCAGAGTTACACCTAAATAGTGATGTCGAATCCCCGGGCCGTACTTCTCATTCTACTTTGTTTCTGGCTCCTTCCCTGTTTCGGCCTTGGGGCGCTCGATTTTTATGACGAGGCTCCAGCGGAAGAACTTTCGAAATCGATTGCCGATGCGATGAGCGACGAGGAACTTGTCGGACAGCTTATGCTTGTCGGTTATTTCGGTGAGGATCCTTCCAAGGAGATCATCGAATGGGTGGATCGCTATGAGATCGGCGGTATCAAGATTTTCGGCTGGAACGCCGGTAATCTCCTCAAACTGGGGAACGCCGTTTCTACGCTTCAACATTTGAGTGAGGAAAATCGATTTTCCATCCCGCTTTTCGTGGCAACCGACCAGGAGGGGGGATGGGTTCGTCATGTAAAAGGGGATACAAGTGTAACTCCCGGGAATTTAGCCATCGGAGCTTCAGGGATTGCCTGGGACGCATATAAAACAGGTTATTATATCGGCAAAGAACTTCGGGTCCTCGGCATCAACATGAATTTTGCCCCTACCGTAGATGTTTACACAAATCCCAAGGCCGACGTTATTGGTCCCCGGGCCTTTTCATCCGATCCCGTAAAAACTGCTCAGCTCTCTGTTGCCTATTTTCACGGCATGCAGGAAGCAGGCATCGTCTGCACGGCAAAGCACTATCCCGGTCATGGCGCCACGGATAAGGATTCTCACGGAACCCTTCCTATCATCAATGCCGACTTTCAAACGATATGGGACAGGGAGCTTGTACCGTACCGATTTCTCGTTAAGGAGGGCCTGCCGGCGATCATGAGCGGGCATATCGCCTATCCCAAAATAACGGGCACGGACGAACCTGCTTCCTTGAGTAAAACCCTGCTTACCGGGCTTCTGCGGGAAAAAATCGGCTTTCAGGGGCTTATTATCACCGACGATATGCAGATGAACGGCGCTGCAGTCTACGGTGGAGTCCCCGCAGCATCGCTTCAGGCAATTCTTGCAGGTAATGACATGATCATGGTGAGTAGAGATACCGATACCTATCGCAAGATTCGCCAACACATGCTTTCGGCAATGCGTCAATCCCCCGAAACAACCGCAGTGGTGCGGGAAGCTGCACGAAGAGTCATCGAAACCAAGCTTCGGTATCTGAGAGGAAAAGATGCGGTTCCTCTCCATCCCGACCCCCGTGAAATTGCCGAGCAGATTCCCGATGCCGACGGCTCCGCTTTTTTTCTTTCCCAGGCACATCGAAGTGTCTCTCTTATTCGCGGCGAGGCAATGCCCTTACAGCCACAGGAAGCGGGTAAGGTGCTTCTTGTCGGACAGTTGAACGCCTTTCTCTCTATAGGTGCTACCTTTTTTCCCGGTGCCGACAGCTTTGATTATGATTACTCACCCTTTTTCAGCGCCGATCCACAGGTTATAAAACGCTTAAAACAACGTATGGAAAACTACGATACCGTTGTTTTTTGTATAGCAAATCCCAACAGCGCCCAGGTTCTCGAAGAACTCAAAGGCTTTGCCGATCGAATTTATGTCATCTCTGTCCTTACACCTATTTACCTAAAGGACATTCCCTGGGTTGAAAACGCGCTTGCGGTCTATGGAACAGGCAGGCAGTCCATAGAAGCGGGGTTTTCTGCCTTAACCGGGGCCTTTCAGCCAACAGGAATCGTACCGGTTTCCCTCAACACACAATGAACTGGAAAAAAGCGGGTCAGCAAGATCTTCCGCGCATCATGGAGTTTCTTGCCCCCAGAGAGTACCGTGCCGCAACCCTTGCCTCACGAATCCAGGAATACGGCATACCGAAGCTGCCACCTAAAAAGAGTGGGTCGCTCTGGTATCTCCCTGAAACAGAAGATAACAAAGGGATCAGAGGCCTCGTGTTGTTCTGTTCGAACGGCCTCTATCTCCCCCTTTTCCATGAAACACATCCCCCCCGTTATGATGAATTACAGGACCTTCTCCTGCGTTTCAGAAAAGAGTATAGAGCAATCTACTGTCTGTTGGGGCGAGAAGAGGATGTAAGACTGAGCGAAGAAGCTCTTCGGTGTACCGTTTCGGAAAGGAAACTCTTTTACCTCATGACCCGCAAACTCGCGGAAGAGGTAGAGGGAGAAAAAGAAAAACGAATTACCATCCCTCGCCTTTCGGTTAGGCGCCTTTCTGCCGATGATGCGGAACACTTTTTCCCCGTGGAGCGGGCCTACCAGATAGAAGAGGTGGTTACCGATCCTCGGCTCTACAACGACGAGGCCGGACTCATCCACTTTAGAAACCAATGCCGCAGGCAGCTGATTTTCGGTGCCATGGTGGGAAAGATTCCTGTAGCGAAGGCGGGCACAAACGCCATTGCCTTCCGTTATTGCCAAATTGGAGGGGTTTACACCAGGCCGGAATATCGGGGAATGGGGATAGCATATCAAACCTTGAAAAGAGTGATGGCCGCGGTTGCATCTCGAGGACAGTATGAAACGCTTTATGTCCGTCGTGATAATGAAGCTGCCGTCGCACTCTACCGATCTCTCGGTTTTAGGACGCGTTGCAGTTATGCCATTACCTACCCTCTGATCCAAAGGTCGGCTGGCGCTTAGATAGTGATACTGTCCGGAATCATGGTGATATTATCATGCCCATGCATAAGAAGGAAGATAGTCAATCATCCACCGTAAGGGTGTAGGA